>LWDU01041316.1_pt2 | contig 55821 bp, 47 predicted proteins | sample 727161 | NCBI WGS metagenome assembly LWDU01 (sample SAMN04566230, study PRJNA314399) | hydrothermal vent metagenome | isolation source: deep sea hydrothermal plume seawater | place: Mexico: Gulf of California, Guaymas Basin | collected 2004-07-11
CTTCAGCAGCTTCTTCCTCAGCTGGCTCTTCAGCAGCTTCTTCCTCAGCTGGCTCTTCAGCAGCTTCTTCCTCAGCAGCCTTAGCAGCTGCAGCTTTTTGAGCGGCCTGCTCTTCTGTAGCTCGTCGGGCAGCTAAGATCTCTGCGCGCTTTGCTTTTTGCTCTTCCGGATCGGTTTCACCCAAGGCTACAAGGGAATCTCCACCTTTCCTCGCCTTAGCTATCAGTGACTTCATAGTCCCCGACGGCTGAGCCCCCTCACTGAGCCAATGGTCAACACGCTCAAGATTCAGCACGAGACGTGCAGGATCGGAAAGCGGCTTGTAGTAACCGATCGATTCTATGAACCGTCCATCACGTGGTGAGTCATTATCCGCCACTACAACGCGATAGTGGGCCTTCTTCTTACGGCCCATCCTTCTAAGTCGAATCTTTGCGGGCATCTTGTCGGGTGTTATAGGGTACGCCAGCCGTCCCGCGTTCACGAGTACGGTCTCGGAGGTGTTAAGCCCCGAACAGAGCAGAGGCCAAGGATAAAAGAGTAGTGGTTGGCTGTACAGCGATAACCAATAAACGTGTATCTAACATACTCACTTTCAGAGCCTCCCCTGAAGAGGCATCATGCTGCTCTGAAGCTTTGCTAGAGTAGTGATTTCCGACTTCATCCGCTCAATAACTTTCTTTATCCCTGTGAACTGCAGAACCTAGAATCAGGTGGGTCAAGCCACTTCAATGATTTGGCTGCGCTTGCTCCCAACGGAGATCCAGTGGACCGGTGCGTTCGCCAGCTCTGCGACCCGGTCCAAGTATGCCCGAGCATTAGCGGGAAGGTTCTCGAGCTTACGCACTTCACATGTTGACTGTTCCCAGCCTGGCAAGGTCTCGTAGATCGGCTCAACACCGGAAAGAGACCAGGTATCAGCAGGGAAATCATCTGTGACCGTCCCATCTGGCATACGATATCCTGTCGCTACCTGAAGTTCGGGTATGGTGTCGAGTACATCCAGTTTCGTTACTGCGAGCCCAGTAAGTCCATTGACTTGCGCGGCGAAACGTGCGAGCACGGAATCGAACCAACCGCATCGCCTGGGCCTCCCCGTAGTAGCTCCAAATTCTCCGCCTAGTGCCCGGATATGTTCATCCATTTTCGGATCACATGCTGTTGGGAATGGCCCCTCGCCCACACGAGTAGTATATGCCTTGACCACGCCAACCACTGTATCAATCGAGGTGGGGCCTATTCCAGTGCCGGTCGCTGCTGCTGCTGCCGTCGTATTAGATGAGGTAACGAATGGATACGTTCCATGGTCAAGATCCAAAGCCGTACCCTGCGCACCCTCGAGAAGCACCCTTTTACCATCTAAGAGCGCGCGGGAGATGTCCCTCCCAACATCGGTTCCGAGCGCCAAGAGTCGATCTCCTAACGCCAAGGATTCTGCCATCTCCATATCAAGCTGTTCAGTAACCACTGCCCCTAGCTGCTCTACCCGTCGGCAAATGCGGTCTTGAGCTATGCGGACTCTCTTTTGAAGTTTCTCCGCATTTCCTAGGTCAGCAACGCGAACCCCCCTGCGCCCGGCTTTGTCTTCGTAAGCCGGACCAATTCCCCTCCCAGTTGTCCCAATTTTCTGAGCAGCGGCATCTTCTGCTGCATGATCTAACAGTCGATGATATGGAAAAAGTAATTGAGCCCGATTACTGACACCTACACGACCGCGAAGGTCAACACCTCGCGCTATAAGGGCGTCGTATTCCTCAAAGAACTGTCGAATGTCGAGTACCACACCGTTCCCGAGGAGGCATTTCTTCCCCTCGTGCAGGATACCAGAAGGAATCTGATGAAGCACGAACTCATCTTCCCCAACATGCACTGTGTGCCCCGCGTTCGCGCCTCCCTGGTACCGTGCCACGATATCCACGCCTTCCGCGAGAACATCCACAATCTTTCCCTTGCCTTCATCACCCCACTGGCAGCCGACTATTACCGTGCAAGACCCTTGAGCAGCCATACTTCCTCAACGATGGAATCGAGAGTTCTTGGGACACAAACCTATGAAAAAACGGGCTCGCCCCATGTGGGGTAAGCCCGTTGGCTGGTGCGTCCTTTGGGAAAAGCTATGGGCGACCCTGGGGGGTGTCAACGAACCTAGATCCTTCACCGTAAAGGGTGGTCGATCTCAGTTCAGACTCCGACACATTCCAATAAATCTGCAGTCTCTAGGATCCCCTTAACTTCTTCAATTCTCAGCTCAGGAACCGGTGTCAGTGGGGGCCTTGGACCTCCACCGGAGAAGCCCAATAAGTCTAGAGCTGCTTTGATACCAGGAACGCCCATACCTGCTACGATACTTTGGTTTACGGCTACTATCTGCTCTTGAAGCCGTTCCGCCTCTTCAAGTCGCCCTTCCCGAAATGCTACTGAGATATTAGCTGCCTGATCAGCCGCCATTAGACCAACGGCAACAATTCCTCCCACCGCCCCAATTCCTAGGGCAGGATATAGTACCGAACCATTACCCGTGAGCACTTGGAACCCGTCAGCACTTTGCTCCACAAGCTCGACTAATAAGTCGATCTCCCCTCGTGAGTCCTTAATCCCAATGATATTTGGATGGCCTGAGAGGGTAGCGACCAGGCCTGTAGACAATTCGATCGTACTAAGCCTGAGAGGCACCTGATAGATCAGCACAGGCACGGGTGAAGCATCAGCCACGGCCCCGTAATGACTTATGAGTATTTCCTGGGTCATCGCACCCTTGAAGTAAGCCGGAGGACTTACGAGAACTGCGTCCGCCCCTGCATCAGCCGCTTGCTGAGTCAGCTGAATCGTGTGACGGGTTGCTTCAGACCCGGTACCTGCGATCACGAGCGCCTCACTAGGTACAACCGAACGAGCTTCCTCAATAAGCTTGGACCGCTCGCCTTCATCTAGAAAGACTGATTCTCCGGTGGACCCAGCAATCAGGATTCCACGAATAGGACTACCAAACCACCTGCTCAGGTTGGCTCCAAAGGCTGGATAGTCGACATCCCCCGTAACTGGATCGAAGGGTGTTGTAACCGGTAAGAATGTCCCTTCAAGCTTCACCGATTCTTCGTGCGCCAAGTTTGGCTCCTTATTTGCTTGATTTTATTCGATGATGTAAAAGCCCCGGAAAGCCCACTGGAACACCGGAACTATCAAAATGAATAGCTCTGATAATTATCGTGGCAAGCAGGCCCAGTTCAAGCCGATATCTAGGGAATAGCATTTCTCCAGTTTAGTCCCATCTTCCGCCGTACCTCCTGCATTGTCTCAGACGCAATCTTTCGAGCCTTTACGGCACCCCGGTCGAGAATATCACGCACCTCACTAGGATGTTCTCTGTAGTGAGTTGCTCGCTCACGATATGGGGCGAAAGACGTTGCGATATTGCCAGAAAGAACGCGCTTGCAATCAACACATCCTAATTCTGCTGAACGGCAACCGGCCCCTATCTCTTTCCTAGCGTTCTCTTCAGTGAAGAATTGATGAAGGGCGAATACATTACACACTTCAGGGCGCCCCGGATCGTCTCGCCTCACCCGCTGGGGGTCGGTCACTGCGGTACGCACTTTATCCCATACATCGTCGGGGTCTGCTAAGATCCCAACTGTATTACCTAGAGATTTGCTCATCTTAGCGTCTCCGTCGAGACCTAGAATACGGCCTACGTCCTCCCCAATCAGCGGCTCGGTAATCGGAAATGTCTCCCCGTATCGTGCGTTGAATTTTCGAGCGACCTCGCGCGTCAATTCAAGGTGTTGCCGCTGATCCTCACCTACCGGGACCGCATTCGCCTTGTAGAGCAGGATGTCCGCAGCCTGTAGGATCGGATAATTCAGAATCCCCGCGGGAATCGACTCAAAGTGCTGGGCCTTGTCCTTGTATTGTGTCATCCGCTCGAGATCACCCACGGGTGTGACTGCATTGAAGAGCCATGCCAATTCAGTGTGCTCGTGCACATCCGACTGTACGAATATCGTTGAGCGTTCAGGATCAAGTCCAACGGCTAGGAAAGAAACTGCGAGATCAAAAACACTGCTTGGCATCTCAGCAGGATCACCTCCCGAGGTGATCGCGTGATCATCGACGATGCACCACACACAATCGTATTCATCTTGCATGCCAACCCAACGGCGTAAAGCCCCAAGATAGTTTCCAAGATGAGCTTCCCCGGAAGGCTGCATGCCACTGAAAATTCTCTGCTTAGGTGTATTTTGTTGGATCTCTGTCATGCCTCAAAGGACTGGAGAACTGGAATACTATTTATTTCTCATAAGCGATGGCATGCTAACTTAGCGTGCTCTAGCTGGACTGCTACAGTCCCGAGGGGAGATTCAAGAATCCGAAACGGAGAGCAACCATCGAACTCGACCCACTACTGAGGACTGCGCGGGCCGCAGCTGATGCCGCTGCTGCCGTTCACCGACAGGATGCAGGCAAAGTCCTCGTGGGTGAAGCTTCAATGAAATCTCGCGCCGACTACGTCTCCCGGACTGACTTAGCAGCTCAAGAAGCTGCTATATCGGTGATCGAGGAGTGTCACCCTAACCACCTTATCCTCGCTGAAGAGAGTGATGAATCCCCCCAAGATCAATTAGCTCGGTGGGACGGTCGTCCTCTTTGGATCGTGGATCCTCTGGATGGGACGGCTAATTTCTTGCACAACCATCCACATTATTGCTCCTCAATTGCTTTAGCTGTCGATGGCCGACCAGTCGTGGGTGCCGTAACAAGCGCTCCCAGCGGAGAACGATGGTGGGCTGCAGAAGGCATTGGCGCTTTCAAGAATGGCAAGCCGATCTCAGTGTCAGAAGAGCATCAACTTATTCACTCAATGGCTGGTACAGGTTTCCCCTTTAAGCTATTGGGCGTCCTCCCTGAGTACCTAGAGGAATTTGACCGTGTACTGCGAGCTACTTCTGGCATACGCCGAGGGGGATCAGCGGCACTTGACCTCTGCTATCTAGCCCAGGGCTCGCTTGATGTCTTCTGGGAAAAGATACTTATGCCGTGGGATTTTGCGGCCGGACTCATCCTCGTTCGGGAAGCGGGTGGAGTAGTTACCCGACCCGATGGGAGCGAGTTGGGACTTGGTCCAGGTCCAGTATGTTGTGCTAACAGTCCTAAGCTCTTGGGAGAATTCTTGAAGGTGCTGGAGAGTTAGCCAGTAACCCGACCGTCACACCTGCTTCTGACAATTGACGAGCTGCACGCTGACCAGCCAGCCATAAAGCCTCGACAATCCCAAATGTGTAACTCTCGATATACCACTGTCCTGATTCCGATTCATACTCAGCGATGGCTTCTCTGAGAAGCTCGTTGGAAACTGTTTCAAAGCGGTAAAGGAGTGATAGAACTGCCATCCCTGTCTGATTCTCGTGTTCTCTTTCGTATTCACTACGAGAGAGTTCGACAAAGGCAGGAGCGTCACCTCGGAGTGCTTTCAACAACTCATGAGCGGTCTCCCGTTCAGCTTCGTCGAGGATAATATAAAAATCTCCAGTGGACCGAGCGGCCGCCCAACGAGCAGCCAAATTGAGTCGTTCACCCGAGGGCATCGACGCCTCCAGACTTGCTGCATATTCCTCAAGGCTTCGGGAAGGGTTATATGCGCTCTCAATTCTTCTGATCTCAGAAGTTGCTCCAGTTCGCAACCTTTCTAGAATTGTTTCTACCACATCGTTTTCTGCCTCCACAGACATAAACTCGACTATGTCTGAGTGAAGATCGTCTTGGATAAACCCGCGAGAGATGGCGGAACGGAGCCGGTTCTGCTCATCTGAAGACAAGTCGCCCGCGAGAGAAGAAACCCTAGCCATAAGCGACTCACCGATACCCGATGTAATGCTCTCGACCTGAGAAAACTCAAGGATTTCCTCAATGTTTGCACGTTGTGGAGACGCAGACTGCGCGGTGGCTACAAGAGGGGAGAACACGAGTGCACAGCTCAACAGAAGGCCCCTCACTTGAGCGGCCTTCTGTTCGTTTTTCGCTCGGCGAGATCTATTCACCGCATTCGCTTTTTAGAAGCTGTTCACTTCTGACAGCCTACTTATCACTACAGTATACGCTACCACGTCCACGGGAGCTTCAGTGAAGGAGCGTGTCAACGCGTCGCTACCTACTCTGAGTATCAGTTCTTACATATCTCGATCGTACGACCCTTGGCCCCTGGGACTTTTGGCATGTGAATCGTCAGAACACCATTCTCGAAAAGTGCCCCGATATCCTCAGTGCTAACAGTTCGTGGTAAGGTGAACGAGCGGTTGAATGAACCATACCTTCGCTCCCACACATGACTGCGCTGTTCAGTCTCATCTTCGTTACGGATTGCAGTCTTCTCTCCTGAGACGGAAAGTACACTATTCTCGAGATTGATCGTGACATCATTCTCAGATAGCCCCGGCAACTCGGCTGTAAGCGTGAGTTCCTCGTCCGTCTCAATCACATCGACATGAGGTTCCCAATCCCGATCAACTGAGTCGGTCAAAAAGGGCACTGTGTTAAAAACCTGTGACATGCGGTTCGACATTGCTTCAAGATTTCTCCAGTCGCTGTGAATTGGTCTCCGGCGGATGTATTTCGTGATCGCCATAGTTTCTCCTGACAGAATTTGGTTGCGCTATCCAATGACCTATGCAACCCACGTGCCACAAAAGTGAGCTTGCAAACCTGCCAAAATGAACGGCAACAAGGACTTAGGTAGATCAATTACCTGTCAGTTTGACTCAGATGTGAAAGTCTTACTGCCGATTCGACAAGCCTTGCTCTAGGGCCAGTCGGGCAGCTCCAAGAGCCGGGTCAGGGTCCTGACTCAGAATTTCCAGTCCGTAATCTCCCACGACCCGCAGAATCTCATCATGCAAAGGCCCGCCGCACCGTAGGAGGCCACCCCAAAGAGCGACAGATGGCTGATTAATCCATGGTCCTGAAATCTCGAGGATGGCTTCCAGGTGCCCTCGGCACCCCTCGACTGCAAGCTCGAATATTCCCTTCGAGGCTGGATCATCTTCAGCAGCCGCTTGGGTAATAAATGGTACTAGCGCTGCAATTTCGCGCTTGGAGGCTATCCCAATCCATCCTACCAGCCCTTGGACATCCTCCAAGCCAAGGTGTCGCAAAATGGTGTCGCGCAGTGCTGTCGGTCCGTCCCGGCCATCTTCGGCCCGAGTGATACAGCGAAGGGCGTCCACACCAATCTGATAACCGCTACCCTCGTCACCGATATGTTGACCCCAACCACCGACACGAACCACAGTGCCGTCCGGTCGACGTGCCCAAGCTATAGAGCCAGTGCCAGCAACAAGCATGATTCCAGGTCCAAGACCGAATGCATCGTGAAATGCCACCTCAACATCGGTGCTTACAATAATTTTCTCTGCCACGTGTGACTTAACCAATGCATCTTCGATAGCGGTACGAGCCTCATCATTGCCGGCACCCGAGAGACCAGCCCAAAGGATATCGCCCGGAGTGCTCAAGCTGGTATTCACAAGAGCTCGATCAACTGCTTGTCGGACAGCTGCTGCTGCTGCTGCCGGCTCATGAGTTGTAACAACCGCACCCTCTGTTTCACCTCTTCCTAATTCATGGCCGTCCTGATCTACAACTACCGCTCGCGTCCACGTACCTCCACCATCTACACCAATCGCGAAGTTCACACTGAGTGCTTCTGTCTTTCAAAAAGTCCGGCGAAAGAGCCGGCCACAAATGTCACAACAGATCCCACAAGCACGTACCAGGGCCAAGCCATCTCATTTCGCAGGATTGTCACAGTGCCGATCCCAACTACTACGCCAATTATCACAGCGACCTGACCCGGACGCTTAGTGAAAATACCGAGTGCGAAGGCACCCAAGAGTCCTCCATATACAAGGGATGCGATTCCCAGTGCTACTTCGACCGCAGTTGTGCCCGTAGACAGTGGGATGAAAAGCACGGCGCCACAGGTCAGTAATCCAGCCCACACGAGCGTGAAAACCTTGCCTGCCCTTAGGATTCTGCCTTCATCATCGCGAGCACCTACAAGCGGCGCCCAGTAATCATATGCCGTAGCAGAGGCGAGTGAATTGATTGAGGACGATAGAGAAGACATGGCTGCGGCAAAGACCCCAGCAATCAGTAGGCCGGTGATCCCTGGCGGGAGTTGTTCGACGATGAAGAGTGCAAAGATTTCATCCGTAGAATCAAACGAGCGTCCTTGGTAGAAAGCCCAGAGTCCTAGTCCCACCATGAGAAAGAGAAAGAACTGAAACATGACAGCAATTCCGCTACCGATGAGGGCCTTTTGTGCTGCCTGGCGATCACGGCATGTCAGGAGCCGCTGAACAATCAACTGGTCGGTTCCATGAGACGCCATCGTAAAAACGGCCCCTCCAAAAATACCAGCCCACAGCGTATAGGCCGTCATACGGTCAAGCGATAGGTCAAGCATAGCCAGTTTACCTTCGGGGGCTGCACTAGCGAGCACCGATGACCAACCACCCGGGACAAGAGCTTGAATGCCTGCGACTGCGACTAGGGCACCAAATAGGTAGAGCATCATTTGGGCGGCATCCACCCACACAACAGCTTTGATACCTCCAAGATACGTGTAAATCAGCGTGAGAACCCCAATCACGATAATTGAGGCGGCGTAGGGCCACCCGGTGATCAATGCCAGAGGAATCGCGGTCGCAAAAAGCCGAACCGAGTCAGCTAGTAAGCGGGTCACCATAAAGATGGCTGATGTGAAACGCCTCACCCCAAGCCCGAAACGCTCTTCTAGCAGGGCGTAAGCAGTCGTCAATGATCCAGCGTAATAGGCCGGAAGCAGGAATGCTGATACAAAGATTCGCCCTAGCAGATACCCGAAGGTCAACTGAAGGAAGACCAGGCTCCCCGAGTATGCGACACCGGGGATACTCAGAAACGTAAGGGTACTAGTCTCGGTAGCTACGACTGAGAGCATTACCGCTATCCACGGTAATGAGCGACTCCCAAGAAAGTAATCCGTTCCACCTTTGTGTCCTCGCCCAAGCCAGGCACCCCAAATCGTGATTCCTCCGAGATAGGTAATCAGGACTGCGAAATCGAGTGTCGTGAAGCCGGTCAAGAGATGTCCTTAAGCACGCTTCATGGCCTAGGAACCATGAGCCACTGATTGCTGACCAAGACCCTATAGGTGGGTGGACCCGAGTCGAGAAGGGTCACGGAATCCGCTTTCTAATCGACTGGTCTGTGATCGCTAACGCGGCAGCAGCATGCACCGCCCTGCGAAGTGGGATGTGCTTCTGGTTGTCGCGAGTTGGGTGTACTCGGTTGGTGAGAAGAATCACCCAAAGGTCTAGCTCAGGATCGAGCCAGATGGACGTTCCAGTGTAACCAGTATGTCCAAACGCACTAGAGGTCAGGTAATCCCCGCCGGAAGACCGCTCTGAGGGAGTGTCCCACCCAAGTGCACGAAAGGATGTCCCGTCGTAGCGTCTTGTGAACAGATCAACCACGTCCTGTTCAACAATGCGGTGCTGTTCGAGGCGCGCTACGGGGCATGGCTCTCCCAGACTTTGGGTTGGGTTGCAAGCTGGACTCATACCCCCATTGAGTAGCATACGAGCGAAGACAGAAAGATCGACAACCGTGCTAAAGAGGCCCGCATGCCCTGCTACACCCCCTGATGCATCAGCGTTCTCATCATGTACTCGACCCCATACCAGTTCCTTGCGCCAAAGCGTGTCTAGTTCTGTGGCCGCGATGCGTGGTCGTAGGAAGGTTTCGGGACGGTACCTTGTCTCGCGCATACCAAGTGGATTCCACAATCGATCAGAAAGAAAGACATCGAGAGACTGCTGAGTGACTTCCTCGATCACCCATGCCAGTGTCATGATCCCAATGTCTGAGTAGACAGTTTCTACCCCAGGATTGATGTCGAGCATTTCGTCGGCAGCTGCGCGCTTATAGTCATCAACTCCCTGATGGTCGAAGAACCAGCGCCGGAAAGGTGGCAGGCCAGAACGATGAAGTAGCAATTGGCGCACAGTGATTTCATTCTTTCGCTCGTCTCCGCTGGACCACCACGGCAGATACGAGACGACCATCGCGTCGAGGTCCAACCGACCCTCTCCCACAAGGATCATCGCGGCAGTCGTCGTACCAACAACTTTCGAGACTGAAGCTAGATCCCAGAGCGATGTCGAAGTCACGGGACGCCCACTCCCGTATGCTAGTTCACCAAAAGCACCCACGGATACCAAGCGTCCATGACGCCCAATCGCGAGCGCAGCACCTGAAGCGGCGGAGTCAGCCAGTGCTACCCTGATGATTGAATCAACCTTAGCAAGTCCATCAGCTGACATTCCTACAGTCGACGGATCAGCTAGGGTTTGCTCCTGTCCGAATGGACCAGGCCCTCGCTCACGTTCGACGATGCCAGCAGCAGCTAGAGGGTCCTCGATTGTCCTTGAGACGACTCGGGTCATCACTTTCGGACGATCCAGGCCCTCACCAATTCTGTGAGCTGGTGGAAGGGGAATGGGTAGTCGACCTGAGATCTTCTCTTCGCCGAAAAGAGCTGCCACGGCTGCGCGTTGCGACACTTCCCGATCTCCCCATGCGATCAAGTAGCTTCCCACACTCGGCAATGCACGAAGAAGGTAAGGGCTAGCAAAGGATAACAAGATCGTGGGTCTTTGAGTGGTACTCCCTTCCACGAGCCCCCTGAAAGCTTCCGGAAGTGCTTCCGGCCCTGAGCCAACTGAAGGAGGCACGTACACACTTACGATGAGCCGATCAGCATTAGACAGACTATTCTCAGCAGCAGCATAAGCTTCAGGGCTGCTGCGCTCGTCCAATAATACTTGGGTCACGTCTGGCATGCGTGCCAGTAGTCCCTCGGAGAAAGATCGATTCGCCCACAGCCAGGTCGACGGAGCATACCGAATATGCACGGTCAACGACGGATGATCGGGATTAATAGGAATCAGCCGCTCGTTATCACTCACGAGGGTGATAGAGCGAGCAGCGACTGAGTCAGCGAAAGCAAGATGGGGACCTGAGCCAACAACCTCGTCCACTGCATCAAGTGATACAGTCCGACCAAGGTGCAGCCCCAGCTTTGCTTTCATTTCGAGGATTCTCCGGACTGATTCCTCGATCTTGAACCGGGTCAGACGTCCGCTTTCAATCGCCCTCACAACCGCACTAATCGATGTCGAGACATCCTTTGGTGAAAGAAGCACATCTGCACCTGCCTCCAACGCACGGACAGAAGCTTCACCGATTCCGTAAGCCTCTGTAATCGCTCGCATCGTTAGCGCGTCAGTGAATAGCAGTCCGTCAAATCCCAAGTCATCCCTGAGCAACCCTGTCATGATCTCAGGTGATAGCGTTGCCGGCACTGCATTTGGACCCAATAGACCTGGAAGTGAGACGTGTGCCGTCATGATCGCATCCACGCCTTCTCTGATAGCTCGAGCGAAAGGCAGAAGCTCGAGCGTGTCGAGTCGTGCTCGGTCCGCTTCTATAACCGGCAGACCTACATGAGAATCGACAGATGTGTCACCATGTCCTGGGAAATGCTTGCCTGTCGTGAAAGCTCCACCGTCTCTCGCGCCTCGCACAAAGGCTGCACCCAAGCGAGCTACAAGGTTTGGATCTGCCCCGAAGGAACGAGAAGCAATGACAGGGTTTTCAGGGTTGTTGTTGACATCTAAAACAGGTGCAAACAATACATGCACACCGGTCGCTCTCGCTTCCCTGGCAGTGATACGCCCGTACTCATACGCAAAGCGCTCGTCTCCAACTGCACCAAACGCCATAGTGGGCGGAAATGCCGTCCCGCCTCCCTGAGGCAGCATTGAGGGGAGAGCGTACGATCCGTTGATCCTCATCCCGGGGCCACCATTCTCGAAGTCGGCCGTAACCAGGAGGGGTATTTCTGCAAGCTCTTGTAGTGCATTGAGCTTTGCAACGTACGCGTGCGGAGTACCGATAGAGGGTGATACTCCCCCTATCTGATCTTCGATGATCCAACGCTCAAGGGGCTCGAAGTCAGGACTGGAAGGAGAAACATACCCGCCAGGTATCCACTCAATTACAAGTTGGCTTACAAGTTTTTCAAGTGTGAGAGCTCGAATAGTTTCTTCAACCCACTGGCGGGCAGCAGTGCCGAGGTCACCTATAGCCTGAACTGGCACGGGGCTAGCGACACTGTTAGGTCCACACCCCAAGAATGCCAGGATGGCTAGGAGTGCAATCGATAAGCGCCCTTTAGCGAGAATCCTAATCTCTATCATTTCCAGTCAGCTTTTTTGGAATCATAATCCCGTCCCCCATCTCATAGAGCGGCGGAATCCGCGTGGGCACCCGTCCAGAGATCTCAATTTCACCGAAAAGCGCTTGGGCAGCAGCGGTTTGGCTGGCCTCCGAACCACTCCAGGCTAACATGTACGCTCGGACGTCAGGGAGTTCGGTAATGAGGTACGGATTCCCAAATGAAACGACGATGTGCGGGACACCGATTTCAGTGAGCTGCCCTGCAAAATCGACAACCTCTTCGGGTAACGCGAGCGAACCCGATTGAGAAAATGCCGTCACATAGGTACTCAAGATCACAAGTGCCTGCTGGCGTGCCTGTCTCAGAAGAGACTCATAGAGAGCGGGTCCTGAATCAACATCTAAACCGGCTGTGGTAAGTCGAGGATACGTCTGCCTCAGTCGTGCATTGAAATAGCGTCCGGCAAGTACATCCGAGGTTCTGCGAAAAGATACGGACATGACCCGAGCCGAGCGCGTACCTAGGAGAGGTAAGAGGTTACCGCCATTATGTAGAAGCGTGAGGTGTGAGCGGGAATACCGACCACCTGACCGATTTGATCGATCTGAACTACGCGGTCCGTATCCAGGCCCATCTGTTTTTTTGTTTCTAAGATTCGGCGGACAGATGCGTCAATGCGGCTAGCATCAATGCGGCCAGATTCAACCGCGACCGCGATGCCCTCCACTGCCCTCTCGACTGACGGAGGCATAAGAATGACGTCAGCGCCAGCCTCGATCGCCCTGACAGATGCCTCTTCTGGACCGTATCCACGTGATATGGCACTCATGTCCATCGCATCGGTAAACAGCAACCCATCGAATTCCATCTCATCACGCAAAAGATCAGTGAGCACCGCAGATGAGAGGGTAGACGGGTCGCCAACTCCTCCATCCAACGACGGCACAGATATATGAGCTGTCATAACAGCCCCCATACCAGCTTCGATTGCATGCCGGAATGGGAAAAGTTCGACGCTATCCATTCGCGCGCGCGAATGAGGAATCGCCGGTAACCCCAGATGTGAATCTATCTCGGTATCCCCGTGCCCTGGGAAGTGTTTGCCAGTTGCAATCGCTCCGTTCTCCTGAACACCGCGCACGAACGCAGCACCCAAACCCGCAACCTCCTCGGGGTTCTCCCCAAAGGAACGAACGTTGATAATCGGATTATCCGGGTTGTTGTTCACATCCAGAACTGGCGCAAACGGGATATGTATTCCTACTGCCCGTGCTTCACGTGCAGTAATACGACCCATCTCATAAGCGAGTTGGCGATCAGCCGTGGCTCCAACGGCCATAAGTGAAGGAAAGTCCGTAGCTCCGCCCAATTCGATGGTCCCAGGCATCTGGACGGCTCCTCGCATTCGGAACCCAGCTCCAGTCTCCAAGTCCGCCGCCACTATAAGTGGAATGTTGGAGTGTGCCTGAAAGTCGTTGAGTTTAGCCGCAACTTCAGTGGGCGACCCGACCGACATGATCACACCACCAATGCCCTGGTCTTCGATGTACTCGAGAATCCGATCATGGCTCGGAGAACCTTCGGGCGCGAAATCTCCGAGTACCCAAGGCATGATCAATTGCCCAATTTTTTGTCGGAGCGTCAAACCAGTCAGTGTGCGTTCTACCCACCCTTCGTCTTCAGTCTGCGCTATTAATGCGGGACCAATGGGAGCCAGCTCAGTCGTGGGCTGTGGCTCTTCAACCTCCTGAGTCGGTACTTCAACGGGGCGCTGTTCTGGTACTACCGGATCCGGAATCGATTGGGGTGGTGACCCGCAGGAAAACAAAACGACTATCGCTGACCAGCCCGAAATCTTAAGGAGTATTGCTCGGCTGTAGGGAAAGGTTATTTGCGGCATCGCTTCAGTGACTCATGGGGTTTGGTTCCCGACGCGTTGACGAGGTTACGTGTGACCACGAAGCTTGCCCCATGAAGCTAGAAAAACGAGGGCATGATCGACGCGCAATCCTAAGCACCGGTCAAGTTAGGATGACGGGGAAAGCGTCACAATCCTGTATCATCGGACTCTTCTTGGGAGCCGTCCTAACCGCATGTGGAGCTGCACCGGGAAATACCAATGACTCGGAAGTTTCAGAAAGCGAGGCAAGACAGGTCCGGAGCGGGATCGAAGTACTCCTCTCGGACTCACTCCATCTAGTCCAGGGACAGCGTGTAGGGCTCCTGACAAACCACACCGGGATCTATTGGACTAGCGATGGCACGGTGGCCAGCACGATTGATGCCTTATACGAGGCTAGCAATGTGGACCTCGTGGCACTGTATGCACCTGAGCACGGTATTAGAGGTCAGGAGCAAGCGGGTGCGTCAATCGATAGCGGAAGAGATGAGCGCACAGGCGTACCGATCCACTCACTGTACGGTGAAGTGCGAAAACCAACCCCTGCGATGCTGGAAGGCGTCGACGTCCTTCTCTTTGATATGCAAGACATAGGAGCTCGGTACTACACATATGTCTCCACCATGGCTCTCGCCATGGAAGCCGCCGGTGAGCAAGACATACCGTTCATCGTATTGGACCGACCCAATCCTGTGCGCGGCGACGTCGTTCAGGGCAACCTCCTAAAGCCCGGGTATGAGACATTTGTGGGCATGTATCCTGTACCGATGCGTCACGGGATGACTGTAGGCGAGCTGGCACGGCTGTACGTCGGTGAGTTCGGGCTGGAAGTCGACCTCCATGTAGTGCCACTCGACGGATGGACCAGAGATATGACGTTTGATCAGACCCAACTTCCTTGGGTCCCGCCTTCACCGAATATGCCTTCGGTAGAAAGTGCACTTGCCTACCCGGGCACCTGCCTATTCGAAGGCACACCGATTTCGGTGGGCCGTGGGACAGATCGTGCATTTCAGTGGGTTGGAGCACCGTGGCTTGATGGCATCCGCCTCGCTGAATCACTCAACGGCTACGGAATCAACGGAGTACGGTTCGAGGCAGCCACTTTCACTCCGAGAGATGCCGGAGACCGAAAATTCGAGGGGCAGGAGGTAAGCGGCGTACTCCTTATACCTGAATCCACGGACTATGACGCCTCGAAAGCCGCGCTAGCCATGCTTTTAGAGACATACTCGATGTCTGGCAGCAATAATTGGCTTTGGGCCGAGGCTCACTTCGATCGCTTGGCCGGGACAGACTCGATTCGGCTCGGTATCGAGGCGGGGTTAGACTTTGCAGAGCTGACCTCTGCATGGGACTCGGAGACTCAAGCTTTTGAGCAGCTCAGAGCTCCATATTTGATTTATCGCTAACCAAGTATCTGCTTTCTGCTTACAAGACACCCCTACGACTGCGTGACAACCACGTTGCACGCCTAGCAGAATTCATATTTTCAGCGAGAAGAGACTTCTGTTGTAGCATAAGAAGAAACGGCACAATGCCAATTAAGCATTGTGCCGTTTCTTCTAGATCCTAGGGCAAGATGCCAAGGAACTAAAACTAAAAGCTCTAGCCTCGCCGATACAAAACGAGGAATAGCAACACGACGATCAAGCCCGCTACACCCTGGTCACCGAACTGTCCGACGACTTCGGCGAGGTTCTGAGTTATGTAGGAAGAACTCGGGTAGAGGATATCGACCACAATGAGCGCCGTGATGAGCGTGAGACCGAAGTCCGTTAATGACTTCGCCCAGCCACCGACAGTGCTGAGGGCTCCCATGATAGGCTCCATACTGCGCCTCCTTATGTGTTAAAAAGGTCTTAAGAGACAACTACAGAAGTAAGGAGACGCCTAGTCGACGATCGCTAGGACCAACAGCAAGACGATAAGGCCGTTGAGGCCTGCACCTGTAAAGCTTTCAACAAAATCTCCCAGATTCGCGACGATATCCGTTGTCCCTGGGTAGAAAATATCAGCAACAAGGGCCACCGGAATAAGGGCTAAGCCCAACCCGACTATGCCTTTCGCAAGATTTCCTAACCCAGCTAGCGCGGAATTGATGTTCATTTACACCCTCCTGTCAGAGCAGATTCTGTGAAATCCGTTACATAAAATTACTCTGTATTGCGGCTTAACCGCAAGCTAAAATATGAGCTAATCGCAGAGAATTCGCGTTAATAGGACGACTCCGGCCTAAATCTCAGTCCACAATCCTACCTAAATTCGCCGGAACACCTTCCGTGCAGCCAAAATTAGCGGGTCGGGAATCGGAATTCAGTCCACAATTCAGGCTTCCACCACTCGCCATCAAATACCCGCTCTAACCGGCTCTCGAAGTGAGCAAAATTCGAGAGTGGATCAGCTGGCGATACTGGAGGTGAGAAAAAGTTCTCCCAGTGTCCCATGAGCACACGTTGAGGTTGGAGATTCTCGACAAATGCTTCCGGATGCCAATCGACCTGATCGAATGTCGCGGGCACAAGGATTGCTGCATCAACAGATCGCTCACGAATAACCGCTTCTGGAGCAAAGCCAAGAGGTGGCGGTGCCACTGCATCCTGGTAGTAGATACGGAAGGCTACTGACTCGTCAGCGTTGAGGAAGTCAATCAAATACGCGTGTGTTGTGCCGTCCAGCCACTCCGTCGCCCAACGCGGCTCTGTGGTCAAGGCACGAACACGAGTTCCCTGGAAGAGTGTGTAACCCTCAAAGTGAGGGGCATGAAACGAACGGAGCGCCATAACACGAACACCTGGTCCATAGCTTAGCCACGTTCCGACTGTTCTCTGGTCACCCGCGATATCGTTGACTTCGTCTACACGCTCTCCAACACCTGACCAGCTACCCAACGTGTTCTTCACCGTTCTGCTACCAACGATACGAGCACGGGGAGCGTGTTCTAATGCAACTCGGGGAACGTCCATTAGGTGGTCATAGTGTGCGTGGCCAACCAAAATCACATGGGCCTCTGACACGTCATAACGAGACATGAACTCGTCAACGACATCCGAGTCGGATCGAATCGGCAATAAGCCAGTCTTCACCAACCCCGGATTAGAGAAGAATGGGGCCGCGATGACTTGATCATCCCCTCGCTCGAAAATCCAACCCCCGGTCCCGAGATAGATCAATCGCACTCCATCCTCAGAAGCAGCTGACTGATCGATGACCCCAGAAACAGTTGGGGCTGCAGTGGCACAACCGGTAGTTGAGCTTACAGACCAACAGAAAACTCCAATCAGTAGAGAGCGCCAACAGGGCGCAGAAAACCTTCGGATTTTTCTCACTAATGGGTAGCGAAAATCGCCTGGATTTCCGTTCCATCACGAGAGTGCAGTAATGCGAGCATCAATAGAACTCGGGCCTTGTGAGGCGGAAGATCACCTCCAGCAACGACACCGGCTTCCGCTTGTTGTCCACTACCAATCACTCGACCCTCGGGAACTCTTGACGCCAAAACTACTGGAATACCTTCTGATGTGATCTCAGAAATTGCCCGCCGCATTTCCGGGCTCGTACGTCCCCCACCGAACGCCTGGACTACGATGCCAGATACACCCTGCTGGGCCCAACTCCTGAGAACCATCGCGTCGTTGCCGGCGAAGTCAGCAACAATCGGTACTACTGGCAGTGCCTCCACCCCTGCCAGTGACGGCAGCGCCTGGACAGTATGAAGAGTTTCACTACTGCGTCGGAAAGTCACTCCATCCGAATCGACTACACCTAGCGCGCCCCACTCTGCAGATAGGAACGTATCTATGCGGTTGTTATCGGTCTTCCTCACATCTCTAGCTGAATGAATCTCGTCGTTAAGAACTACGAGCACTCCACGCCCACCCGCGGTCGGGTCCGCGGCAACACGCACAGCTGTAAGCAGATTAGCTGGGCCATCAGCAGAAATGGCTGTTGCGGAGCGCATCGATCCAGTTAAAACCACCGGGCGAAGATCCTTGATGGTCAGATGAAGGAAATAGGCTGTCTCCTCCATCGTGTCCGTCCCATGTGTCACGACAATACCGCTAATATCAGGCTCAGCATCTAGGAGTTCGTTGATACGCTTAGCCAGTAGCAGCCAGTGGCCTGGCGTCATCTCAGACGAGCCAATACGACTAAATTCCTCGACTTTGACCTGGGCAACTCCTGCTAGTTGCGGTACTGCCTCAATTAAAGCACTCCCAGTCAGTTGATCGTCACCGGGCCGGCTGGCGATCGTTCCACCCGTAGCTATAACCCGTACGACAGGCAGCTCTTGCGCTCCCACAGGCAAGCTCACCAGCAAGAACGTCAGTAATCCCGCACACGCACTCCTGAATTCCTGGGTCAAGCGATAGAGCCCTCTAAGCCTGACTCGACTTCCTGCACCCTCCCATGGAACAAGTCTGACAACCTCTGCGTGACAGGCCCGATACTTCCATCTCCAATCACGGCTCCATTCAAGGTCGTGATGGGACGCACCTCACCTGTGGTGCCCGTGAAGAATAGTTCATCAGCCTCCCTGAGTTCCTCTACCTGAATTGGCCGCTCCTCTAAAGCGATACCAGCCTGGTCGGCCAATTCAAGTACAACCTCGCGGGTGATACCGGGGAGGATGTTGCTTGTCGCGGGATGGGTGACAACTGTGCCATCGAATACGCCCCAAAAATTCATATGCGCTCCTTCGATCGCTACACCATCACGCACCAGGACTGCATCATCCGCACCAGCTTCTATCGCATCCTGAAATGCGAGCACATTGGGTAACAGGCATATTGTCTTGATGTCTACGCGACTCCATCGACGATCAGGTACGGTCATTGCTGAGAATCCCTGCGCCCAGCGCTCGGGTGATGGACGTTCCCATGTTTGTGCAAAAGCGTATACAGTCGGCTCAACATCTTCTTGAGGGAAATAGTGCGTTCTGGGAGCAGCACCTCGGGTTATTTGGAGATAGACATACGAAGTTGGCATATCCTGGAAATCATTAGCTGAGATGAGCTGTCTATGGATGTCTTCGAGGCCGTCGAGCGAGTAGTTAATTCTCATCCAAGCAAGTCCCCGTTTCAGCCTAGCCATGTGGCGATCGAGACCGAACGGAACTCCGTTATAGAACGGAGTCACCTCGTAGACACCGTCGGCTAAGAGAAATCCACGGTCGTCCGGCGAGATCTTCGCTTCATCCTTGTGGATGAAGTCACCGTCAAGAAAGACGATGCTCATTAGGTCTCCAACAAGTGATTGGGATTCTTTGGATAAACATGTGGACGGATCTATCAATTCTTCAATAGTGATTTCAGGTGCTGACCTGTATAGGAGTTCTTTGTCGCCATAACTTCTTCCGGGGTTCCAGTCACAAGAATCTTACCTCCTCCAGCGCCACCCTCGGGTCCCAAGTCTACGATCCAGTCTGCAGTTTTCACCACGTGCATGTTGTGCTCGATGACGATGACTGTGTTACCAAGATCAACCAATCGATGGAGGACATCGAGCAGAACCCGGATATCCTCGAAATGCAATCCCGTGGTTGGTTCGTCGAGGATATAGAGCGTTTGTCCCGTAGCACGTTTCGATAGCTCGGTAGCCAATTTGACCCTCTGGGCTTCACCCCCAGATAAGGTGGTAGCGGACTGGCCTAGGTGGATATATCCAAGACCGACATCCGCTAACGTTTGAAGCTTGTCCTTAATGCGGGGCACGGCATCAAAGAAATCGAGCGCATCATCGACTGTCATACTAAGTACATCGGCTATGTTCTTGCCCTTGTAGTAGACATCGAGAGTTTCGCGGTTATATCGGCGACCTCGACATACATCACACGAGACATACACATCAGGAAGAAAGTGCATCTCGATTTTCACCAATCCGTCTCCCTGGCACGCCTCACAACGACCGCCCTTCACATTGAAGGAAAACCGACCAGGACCGTATCCACGCATCTGTGATTCCGGAAGATCAGCAAAGAGCTCTCGGATCGGCGTAAAGAGACCTGTATAAGTCGCGGGATTGGACCGGGGCGTGCGACCAATCGCCGATTGGTCGACATCTATGACCTTGTCGACCAACTCAACGCCCTCGATACGATCATGGCCTGCAGGAACCAGATTGCTCCGGTATAAGCGCCGAGCCAATGCATGATAAAGGGTTTCGTTGACAAGAGTCGATTTCCCAGAACCACTCACCCCTGTAACACACGAGAAAACACCAAGGGGGAAGTGAACATTGAGATCTTGGAGATTATGACCGCGAGCACCCATAACACTGATGGATCTCTCTTTATCAATCTTCCGACGTTGCTCTGGCACGAGAATCTTCCGGTCACCACGCAGATATGCAGCGGTAAGAGACTTCTTTTCTCCCAAGAGAGCCTCCAGGGGTCCATTAGCAACAACTTCACCACCATGTCGGCCGGCCCCGGGGCCTAGGTCCACGATATGGTCTGCACGTCGGATCGTGTCTTCGTCGTGCTCGACCACAAGAACTGTGTTACCTAAATCCCGAAGACATTCTAGTGTCACTAATAGCCGCTCGTTATCGCGCTGGTGCAAACCTATCGAGGGTTCATCTAGGATGTAGAGCACGCCTACTAAACGGCTGCCAATCTGCGTAGCGAGACGAATCCTCTGTGCCTCGCCCCCAGAGAGTGAACCCGCAGAACGACTCAGCGTAAGGTAGTCGAGTCCCACATCACAGAGAAAACGCAGTCGTTCCGTGACCTCCTTCAGGATCGGGCCAGCGACCTCGACCGGGATAGGAGGCTGTTTCCAATCGCTTGATCGGATCCCAGTCTGGAATGCCTCCTCACTCAGGAGTGAATTGAAAAACTCTCCTGCTTCTCTAATCGATAACTCACCAATCTCACCTATAGAGCGCGCCATGACTGTTACTGCTCGCGATTCAGGTTTCAGCCGAGTCCCATCGCAAGCAGCACAAGCAAGCGTAGACATATAATCTTCAAGTTGTCTCCGAACCGATGCTGAAGTCGTTTCACGGTAGCGTCGGTCTACATTAGCTCGCACACCCTCCCATCGATCTTCGTAATACGCCTTGACCTTCCCGGATCCGGATTTATATGGAAACCGAAGCTTCATCGTGCCTGATCCGCCAATGATCGCGTCCCGCACTTCCTGGCCTAGCTCACTCCAGGGGAATCTGGCATCGAATTCATATGCTGCTGCAAGTCCCGGGATTACAGAGTGAAGCACGTTCCCTGAAGGAGTACCCCACGGCGCAATCGCACCCTCCAGAATTGAGGACCCAGGATCACCAACCAGAAGATCCGGGTTCACTTCCTTGCTCGTGCCGAGTCCGCCACACTCATCGCACGCCCCGTATGGCGAGTTGAATGAAAACTGTCTTGGCTCGAGTTCCGATAGACTCGTTCCACAGGTTTGGCAGGCATACCGCTCGCTAAAAACGTGCTCTACAGGCTCATTGCCTTTGATATGCTCGACGACCTGGAGAACTCCATCTCCTGTTCGTAGTGCCGTTTCAACCGAGTCCGCCATGCGATCCCTGTCCTCAACATGTACGACTAAACGATCGACAATGACTGAAATGTCATGGTTCTCATATCTGTTGAGCTGCGGAGGCTCAGTCAGATCATATAGTTCTCCATCAGCTCGGACTCGCACAAAACCTTCCTTGCGTGCTCGTTCAAAAACCGCGGCAAATTCCCCTTTCCTGCCACGAACCAGAGGGGCCAGAATTTCGATCCGTGTTCCCTCAGGAAGGCCTAGGAGTTGATCAACAATCTGTGTCGCTGGCTGTCTGAGGACTGGATCCCCGCACGAATGACAATGAGGAATTCCAATCCGAGCCCATAGAAGTCGTAAGTAATCGTAGACCTCCGTCACCGTGCCCACAGTAGAGCGCGGGTTTTTCGCAACGGTTTTTTGTTCTATAGAAATTGCTGGAGAGAGGCCCTCGATTGCATCGACATCGGGCTTCTCCATAAGTCCAAGAAATTGGCGTGCATACGCTGAAAGAGATTCGACGTAGCGTCGTTGTCCTTCCGCATAAATCGTATCAAACGCGAGAGAGGATTTTCCGGACCCTGAGAGACCGGTAATGACGATCAACTTCTCACGAGGGAGTTCTAGGTCAATCCCTTTGAGGTTGTGTTGGCGCGCACCACGGATGACCAGCTTTTCTTCAGTTGTCATGGGTGGGGATGATGGAGATCCGGGCATAGCCTGCAATACTAACCGACTAGCCAAGTCAAGCCCAATCCATGAATAGAGCTATAAGGAAATTGGAATCTTCGACGCACCAGCCTACCAGACGAGCCTCTTAGATCCTCATTCGACGAAGCTTGGCAACTCGTTTCTCAGTCGGTGGGTGGGTGCTGAAGAATCGGGACATCGTGTCGCCAGCCGAACCTGCTAGTGGATTAATGATCGCCAGTTGCGCTGCTGCTGGATTGACCTGCATAGGAATCTTTTGCGCATAGCCTTCGATCTTTTGTAGTGCACTCGCAAGTCCCTTCGGATCACTAGTGATCCTCGCTGCTGTTGCGTCAGCCTGAAACTCGTTGGAACGGCTAATCATCATCTGGATGATCATTGCTGCCATAGGTGCGATAATCATCGTAGCGATCATAACTACCAGGTTCCCTCCCCCGTTAGATCGCCTTCCTCTTCCTCCTCCAAAAATCAGACCCCACTTCGCGATGCTCGCGAGCATCGCGATTGCCCCGGCAACCGTAGCAGCCACGGTCCCGACCAGCATGTGACGATGCTTAATGTGAGCGAGCTCATGTGCGATCACTCCCTCCAATTCTCTTGCAGAGATCAGTTGGAGAATCCCAGAGGTAACGCACACAACTGCATGGTTCTGGTTCCGACCTGTGGCGAATGCGTTTGGCTGCTCTGAGGGTGCGATCGCGATGGTAGGCATCGGCAGATTCGCCTCTGATCTTAGGCGGTCCACCATCGTATAAAGTTCGGGAGCATCATCCGGACCAATCACCTTAGCACGGTACATTCTTAGCACTGCTCGATCACTAAACCAGTACGCCCCCACATTCATGATGACTGCAAAAACGAGCATACCAAGAGCCATGCTCGGACCGCCTAAATAGTTTCCAGCCCCCACAAGAAGCACGGTAAGCCCTGTCATTAGAGCGAAAACCTTCATCATCTGCATGTGAGAAACTCCTGATGCGAAAAAGAAGTCAGTCTGACGACCCAACTTGAGTATTATCGTACACCACAGTGTTCCCTAAAAGGCCTTCGGTTTCGTGCACGAATAATGTCCTTAGTATCCCCATTCCCGGAAAATAAAGATCCCCACAACCTGAGACTGAGGGATTCCCAATGAGCTGAATCCTGCACCGCCGCTTCTAAGGAACCGGTCCTCAAAGAAGCCCTGAACGACATAGTCTTCGGAGAAAGCGTACTCAAGCCTTGCTCCGCCGAAAACACCAGCTCCAGCATTCTGACCTGACAGAGGCCTAAAGACGAGCACGATGAACGCGTCCGGGCCAACATATTGCCCAATCTCTATTTGCGTGTCCGCAAGAGAGTTCGTGATGCCGCCGGCCAGCATAAAATCACCAGCCTGCGTAATCGAGAGGTAGTCCAGGCCTATACCCTGAGCGAGTGCTGCCCCGAGTTGTGTTGCTACTGCTCCTGATACAAGAGTTGTGGCGAATGATCCCACCGCACCTTGTAAGAAAGCCGTTTGTCCCGTCGCAAGCTCAGAACTCGCACGCCCGAAGATCAGGTAACTGATCAAGTCTGATTGAACGAGACCGGCTTCGTCAGTACTCAATGCAACACGCGGTAGCGTCAGCGTTCCTTCAACATTCGCAGTGACTTCCAGTGGCTCATCCTCGATCCGCCGGATTCGGCTCAGCGCTTGGATGTTTAGAACTGGATTAATACCAGGAGTACCGAGAAAGCTGACGGTACCTCCGTTCACTTCAAAGCTCCTTCCTAGCACGGAATACGAGCCCCGCAGAGCCTGCAAATCACCAATCAGAACGAGATCAGATTCCCTACGATCATAGGTCACGATTAGTTGCTCACCGCCCATCTCTACATTCATTTCATTCGATCGAAGCCATGTGTTTCTGGGTACTGAGAGATCAACCTCTACGCGGAGGTTTTCCAAGAATGGGTTCCGGATATCTCGAATTAGAGATTGCCTGAAGAACTCAGTTGTGTCCGTTCCTAGGTCCATAAAATCGACTACAGCTACGTTACGAGCGAACTCATCTACGTATAAGATCGTCTCATCCACGCTCACACTTCCGTGTATCTCGGGACGCCCATAGCGCCCCTCCAACGTGAGGTTTCCACTTATCAAGCTCTCCACGTCGAGACGCTGTACTGCCTGAAAACGGTCGAATTCCATTGCCAGATCTAGAGCAGGATCACGCACTGAATCAAGCGTAATTGTTCCGTCAATTTCAGAGTGACCCGTTGCATCAGTCACAAGATGGACCACTACACGCCTATCCGGATTAAAGGTCAGTGATCCATTCACATCACTGTGTCGAACACCTAGGGCTCCCAGAGACCACGATGCAGCTTCCACATCAACCACACCGTCGGGTTCCGGGTCTTCCGTAGTGCCCTGAATCCGGACAACGCCTGAAACTGAGCCAGTCACATCCTCAAGAGTACCGAAGTAATCCAGCGCATCAGCAGCATCTAAAGAATCAGCTTGGATCAAAAGGTTCATCGGCCGTCTAACTGACCTAGAATCACGTTCTTGAAGAGAGAGATCTAGCGGAATTGATCCGGCCACCCGAAGAACGGGGTTCGTACCCTCGAAGCCTTCAATATCAATGTTTACTTCCAATCCACTGTAATCCAGGGAGCCTTTAACCGCTGAGAATTCAATGCCGGCATATCTGGGCGCGACAATCTCTAAGTCGGCAGAGATAACGGGATCATCGGACAACCCTTGAACTGTGAGAAGAAGGTTGGCATGGCCCTCGGCTAAAGCATCAATTTCCAGAACCTCGATCACTCGATCTAGGTGCAGCCCGCGTAGATCAAGCCGAAAATCAGATCGCCCTTCTCGTGCCAGCACACCGGAAGCGACCATATGCATTGGATCTTCACCAGCTCGGCTAATCTGGGTCGAGTCAAAGGAAACAGATGCACCATCCCAAGTGATGTGAGTTGGCTCGACTAAGGCATAGACTAATGCATCAAGAGTCGTAGTGGCTTCTTCTAGATCCAGACGGCCACCCGCTGAATCAAATTCAAACTGTCCTCTCACCTCAAGTTCCTCGCCCATTCGCCGGACGATACTCAAGGATGCCTCACCCCTGCGATTAGACATATCAGCATCGACTTGTGCTCGTTCTAGCGATCTACCCTGCCACTCGACTCCGAACGCCTCGGTCAATACATCCCAGTCACCGGAGATTGAAGGAAGGGAGTCCGCGTTAAACACGACATGAGCACTGTCAACACGATTGCGCCCGTATACGGCACCGGATACGTCCATTTCCAGGTCTACGTTGAGGGCATCTACTGAACCAACCAAACGGGCACTACCACTTATCGCACCATGCATTCGCACATCGGCAGTGTCAGGCAGAGCGTCAACATCCACACCCTCAAAGCGCAGCAACTCCATTTCGAGGAGTGTGAGCGTATCTTTCGCAATCACAGTGTCACCGAGCAGAAGTGGCCGAAGGCCCTCTAGAGATTCAGCAGAGAAGGTCAACCGAGCTTCCCCATCCAAGGGAGCTGCCATTCCCAGTCGGCCATCACCCGATACAGCCACACCACCAAGGCTGGCGTCGAGGCTATCCACCGTGAGAATGCCAGCAGACGCAGTCAGATGTGCCATCACCGTATCCACGTGGAGCCCACCAATACGTGAGCGAGACCATGCCAGTGTCGCGGCAGCATCCATCGAATCTATTTGTAACCCCCTACCTTCTATCGATAGAGCTCCAGTCCATTCGGACTGCCTCGGGAGCTCCGTGAAAAAATTCGATAAAGGGACGTTGTCACCTACGATATCCAAACGATAAAACGATCCCGGCTGAGTAAGGTCGAGCACCCCTCCCAGTCCTATTTGGCCACCAGCTGCATCGAATTCCCCTGAAACTTGCAAATCACGGAGACGTCCAACTCCTCGAATCGGTCCTGTCAGTTCACCCTTAAGGCCGAGTTCGGGACGGGTTTGGGCAAGTAAGCCTAGAGACAAGGGTGAAACATCACCTTGCACATCCACAATCCAGTCTTCTGTCTCCGTCCTGCGCAGAGCGCCACGCAGTAGAGCATGTGACCGAAGTATAGCGTCCGCCTCAACTGAAGCGTCAAGTGTGAAACGAAGTCCTGCGAGCGCTCGTCCTGAAAGCTGGAAGTCCAGAGTCCCTGATCCCAATAACGGTAGCCCCGGTGCGATCACCTCAACCAAGTTGTAGTTGACGGGATCTAAGTGTACTTCTAAACCAGTTGCCCCAGGGTCTTCGCCCCCGTGCAGGATGCCCCCAAAATCAGCCGTTGTCGCTATTCCTCCATAACCGGTGGGGACAAGCGTTGCACGGCCATCAATCTGGAGATTCTCTTCAGTCCCGGAGAAGTGTGCGTCCCCGCTGAGCCAACCCTCAAGTGGTATATCCGTCCCAAGCCAAGGTTCAAGCCACTCCAGGGCAAGCGGATTCATGACCACACCCATGTCATCAAGAGTTATGACATCAGTGAATAAGAGATCACCGTCTAGTCGGAGGCTGCTGCCCCCTAAATCTACTTCCAATCCCTCTAGACCAATATTCGTCCCATTCTCAGTCGCAATTGTCACAGCCCCACGGAATAATCCCTCTGGAATACGGTCATCTAGCCAGGTTAGGTCAGAGAGATCTCCTGCTCCATCAGTTTCTAGAGATGCGAAGAACCCCCAAACATCAGTGTCTCCCCAAGAACCAACTCTGACCTCACCCCTAACGAGCGTTCTCTCAAAACGAAATGCCCCTTGGCGTACTCGGATTCCCTTCTGGCCAAAGTCAATCTCTCCGAAAGCTTCCTCAAGTCGAAATGGTTCAGAAGTGACCGCATTGAGCATCGATAAAGAAGCAAGTTGCGCTTCTAGAAGACTTTCTGGGTTGCCTGGCCGAAGTATCACATCCTCAAGATCCAAATCGATATCTTCAAGAGACCGGTACAACAACTGTCTGCTGCCATCAGGCGATGGAACCAACCTGCCCGTGCTTTCGCTGCCAGAGGGTGTGAGGATCTTTAACAGACCTTCGCGCACCGCAATTCGTCCCACATGGATCGGTTGGCGAGCAGCTTCAGTCGCGGTACCTACTGAATCAATTTCCTCACTACGCCGCACTACCCGCTGGATATTGAGCGCCTGCCCGGATTCCAGCCTTGAGATCTCAAACTCAAGGCCCCAAGCGATGATCGAACTAACTCGCAGATTTGATGTGATCCACGCCAATGGTGAGTACCGTACTCGGATAGAGTCAGCCCTGAGCACATGCACTCCGTCTTCGGCATCTAACTCGACCCCGGTTAAGGTCGCCCCAGTGAATAGTGTGCCACTTTGTATTCCTTGGATTCTGAGTTCTCCGGCCAACTGCTCCTGAATCCTGGTTAACACTTGGTCCATGAAAACCCGCTGACCTGGACCGGTAGCAGATAGGACTCCTACAAGAACAAAAAGCCCTCCCACGAGGACACCGCCCCATCTCAAGAGGCGGCGACCCAGCTTCTTCCCTGGTTTAGTAGGCGTCTCAATGCCCGTCGTTTTAGGCATTGCTTCAGCCGTACTTGAGTCATCAAATCCCTCGGTCGGAACCCCAGGTATCTCCTTCATCAGAATGCCTGGCCAATCGAAATGTGTAGTTGGAAGCGCCGGAAGGAAAATGATGAAGCCTCTCCGAAAAGCATCGAGGTGTTAAGCGCCGCTAACTCATGCGTTCGTACGTACGGAATGACGTTATCGTCAATGCTCATGCGGTCACTCTCCTCATGCACATTCGGATCGAACACCTCCAATTGTGATGTGACAACCGCAAGGGACTCCCCTGCTCCAAAGCGATATGCAAGGTCTATACGTATCGGCCCGACCGGGCTGAGGTATCGAACTCCGACACCAGGAGTTACCTCGAGTTTGGAGAGATCAACTTCGTCACGTCCGCCCCAAACCTGACCAATATCAGTGAACGTTACCCATTCAAGATTCAATCCGATGGGGAAACGGAGTTCCAGATTCCCTTCCAGTACTCGAGTTCCACCAGTAGGACGTGGAACGAATCGCCCTTCATTTATGGATGTGGGGTCACAAGAAAGATCCAGTAATTCCGAAGGGTTGCACCCTGCTCCCTCTGGCCCAAGAGCCAGGAGCTGCACAGGATCAATTGTGAGGACCCTGGGGCCCAATCGGCCCTGTGCAAAACCGCGAACCGAGTTCGCGCCACCTGCGTAAAAGCGTTTCTGAGGATGAACCAGGTCGAATGTCCCAGGCGTCTGCAGTAACGCTTCAAATGCACCCGCACCAACCCACCCGCCACGTATTCGAGCCGCAAACACTCCAGATCGTCCAAGCCCGGAATACAGGGTGCCTTCAGCTATGGCCCGGTCATACCGAAAATTTGAGCCCGTCCACTGAGATGCGTGTTCAACCTCTAGGACTACGCTGTATCCGCGACTGGGGTTGAGAATGTTATTTGCGAGATTGCGAGTGAAACTGAACCCGATAGGAGCAAGCCAATTCGCATCCTGCAGAATCGAGACATCCTCTGGGCTACATACCAGCAAATTTGTGCAGAACAGCACTTCTGCGGCATTGAGCCGAGCTAGTTCTGGCCTGTATGAAAGTGTAAAAGAAGTCTGACGGCCGATCAGGCGTGTGAGAGCTAATTCAACACCAACGGCCTCGCGGACGAAAACATCGGGAAAGCTTTGCCGCTCAATGAACAGAGACGTGTTGAAGGAGTTTCGAGTAGAAAAAATCCACGGTTGGGCAAAATCTAACGAGACGGTCCCGGTCAATTCTCCAAACTCTTCCGTTCCACCCTGAGGGCAAAGCACATCCTGGAACTGAGGTGTCAGTACATTTGCGGCCCTCCCGCGAACCTGAAGAATGCGGCCTCCCCCGAAGAAGTTTCTTGCCGCCCATTGGGCCTCGACACCGAAACATTCAGCTGTAGTCCAGCCACCCCCATAGCGAACACGGTAAGCGTCTCCCTCTACCACATTGACGGCGATGGGAATCACAGAATCAGGATCAGACTGGAAATCACCTGTCACCGAAGCGCTACGGATAATATCCAATCCAAAGAGCCTGCCCTGCCCCTGCTGTACCTCATCCCGGCTGTATAGATCTCCCGTACTAAATTGCAAAGTATTGAGAACGGTCACTTCACTTAGCTCGGAGTTCCCAGATACCATAATGGGTCCGTAACGCACTCTTGAGCCGGGATCGATGTCGAATGTAACCAGCGCAGTATAGGGTTCGACCGCTGGTATCAGATGCCTGCGAAGAACATTGACCCGACCATAACCTCTGTTCGCAAGACGGCGCTCTAGAGTGTCCCTGGTTGCGTTCAGGGCGAGTATACTCAATCGGTCGCCGGACTGGAGAGGGAGTCCTTCAAAGAGACCATCCTCAGTGACCTCGTCACTACCCTCAAAGTCGACTCTCGTAGCTATAACCGGCTCACCCTCATCAATGATGAATGAGACGGTGGCCCGACCCTCCTCTCCGAGTGATGTAAGAGTATCGACATTGATCTCCCGAAACCCTCTCTGGTAGTACCAAGCCTCAAGCCTCAGGCGATCCAGAGGGACATCTCGCTCCAGTAAGTAGAAGCGCTGTATAGCAAAATTCGCACCTGCCCAGCAGAATGGTGTGAAAACCACTGACCGACACTCGGTTTCTCTTGTTACAATCGCGCGAGCCAAAGAGTCGTCCGGAAATGATTCGTTTCCTTGAAAGGTCACCTTGCTTACTTCAGCCCTACCTACCTGTGACAACACCGGTGATGGGATCAATACCCAGACGCATAGAGCAATCCATCTGATAGAGTGCAGGAAACGGGGCTGAATCATGCCGGAGGGGCTTCCTTTGGGCCCAAATCGGGTGGCCTTTCGTTCTTTCTGGGAAGTGGGTCCCGCGCCAAGAATATTCTTGTCAGGTAGAATGCTGTGACTCCGACGCCTAATGCGACTGCTGTAGATGCTAATGCAGCCCGAAAATTCTCACTGCGAGTAGGGGCATTACGGATATAGCGCATAGTCGATCCTAAGCCCTCTCTTCACTTGCCATGTGACAGGGACTCATTAGACACATGTCGCCGCATCAAGGAAACGGGTTCCAAAGCTTCAAAGACCTGTTCACTATTCCGTAAGAGATACGGAGTAACCTTGATCCGATCTTCCATTACATCCAAGACGTTCACACTGTTTGTGCCCTTTTCTTCTCCTCTGCCCCTTCGTGATGTCGCGGTCCCAGCAGTAATGAGTGGAACCCCCAAGTTTTTTCCCGGAACTACATCCCTCGACATTGCAACTTGCATCCGGTGAAGGTGCCCACTCAGCACTACATCCACCTCCATTTCTTCTATCTGATTGATGATCAGTGAAGCAGCCGGTATAGGTCGCCCTCCGCCCCCGGCACTCTTACACACAAAGTGATGGTGCGTGACAAGAACTCGAATCCCTTCTGTCGGTTCACTGTCGAAGCTCTGGCGGGCAAATCTGAGTTGAGCCTGAGTCAGGCGCCCACCAACAATCGCGCTCCACGGTGATGCAGAGTTCAGCGCGACCACTGTTGCTCCTGGAATCACAGTCACCGAATCAAGATCATGAGGAATAGTGCGATTCCAACTTCTGTATGGGACCAATAAGCGCTCCCAAAACCTGTAGAGTGGCACGTCGTGGTTCCCTGGTGTCACGATAAGAGGCACCTGGGGCAATGCTTCAAGAAATTTCCATGCAGCTTGAAACTCATGAGCCTTAGCCCGCTGGGTGAGGTCACCCGAAATGACTATCAGATTTGGGTCTACTTCAAACGCAAGCTGACGAAGTGCTTTTGCGGCACGAGGACGGAATGGTCGCCCCATCTGTAGGTCTGATCCGTGGAGGATCCTCAGCATTGATCCAGTGCTACTCAGGAGCTGCGTGCAGGCTCAGGACGATTAGCACTCTTCATGCGCACTATCCCGACCAGTCCCACAGCTGCAATTGCAAGGCTCACCAGTTGTGCCAAGGTCAAGATACCGAAGAAGCGATCATCTTTGGCGCGTAGGAATTCGACCAGGAAGCGCTCTCCGCTCGCCATAACCAGCCAGAGCATGAAGAGCCTACCAGGACTTTTTTGGTTTTTACGCACACGCCAAAGGAAGAAGAAGATCAGCGTGCTGATACCCACCTCGTAGAGTTGAGTTGGGTGGACCGGCACAATCTGACCATACTTCTCAATAAGTTCAGGATCCACTGAAATTCCGAAATCCCGCTCGATGATGTCCACTCGGGTAGGAGGTGACCCCTTTGGAAATGCTATCCCGAAAATTGAGTCGGTAGGGCGACCCCAATCATCTCCCACGAGGAAGCAGCCCATACGGCCTACGGCATAGCCCAATGCAAGAGCGGGAGCGCCAGCATCAAAAGTCCGACGCAAAGGAAGTTTTCGCCGGCGAATCTCCCATATGACCAATGCCGTAGCGAGCAGGAAGCCGCCATACCAAACAAGGCCACCGCGAGAAAAAATCAGCGCTGCAGGGTCACTCGCGAGTCTCTCATAGTTAAGGAGGATGTAATAGCCCTTGGCACCGAGAATCCCGCCCAAGACACCCATGAAAACCAGATCCCAAGCTTTTTCGGGATCCTCACCCATCCGTTCCAACTCTGACCGAATGATCCAGCCACCGGTCAGAAACGCTAAGAGCATGAACACCCCGAATGAGGTGATCGGCATTCCACCTACTCCTGGAAGCCAGCCTGGAAGTTCAAAAATGACGGGATACATGCCGGCCTAACTTCGCCTGACTACGAATTCACTGGAACCACCTATAGCCTTAGTGTTCACGCCACACTCTGCTCAAGCCCGGGTAGTGCCATAGTCGCTGAGGCTGAAATATCAGGTTCGGCTACATCGCCTCGATCGTAACGGAAGCGTGCTGCGCGAGCGATCATTGCAGCATTGTCTAAAGAAAGGCGTGTTGAGGCATGGAACAGTTCTCCCTCAGTACCAAGTCGGCTCGCAAGCTCGTCACACAGCCTCCTATTAGCGCTAACTCCGCCACCGACAAGGACACGGGCGCACTTAGTCTGCCCAACAGCCCTCATAGTCTTGGAGGCAAGCACATCTACAGCAGCTTCCTGAAAACCAGCGGCGACATGAGCGATTTCTGAAGACAATACATCGTCCGACTCAAGTCTTCTTACCAATTCTGCGACAGCTGTCTTCAGGCCGCTAAATGAAAAGTCATAAAAATTGGCGTCATCCGGTTTTTGGTTGCCGCGAAGCATCGGCCTGGGGAGTTTATAACGAGAGGCCTTACCTTCAGAAGCGAGACGCTCGATCAGGGGTCCGCCGGGATACCCTAATCCCAAAAGCTTAGCCACTTTGTCGAAAGCTTCACCAGCTGCATCGTCCCTGGTCTCTCCCAATAATCGGTATTCTCCCCACTTTACCGCATGGACTAGAAGTGTATGCCCACCTGAGACGAGAAGAGCCACGAAAGGCGGCTCCGCAGCGCCGTTTTCCAGTGAAGGAGAAAACAGGTGCCCTTCCATATGATGAACAGCAACGAGAGGACGATCACACGCGAAAGAAGCCGCCTTACTCCAAGATAATCCGACTAGCAGGGCACCAATAAGCCCAGGTCCCGCTGTAACTCCAAATACATCGATTTCACGCAGTGACACCCCTGCCTGACGGAGCGCTTCTTCCACCACTAAATCAACCTTCTGCAAATGAGCTCGTGCTGCGAGCTCTGGCACCACTCCCCCGAATATTTCATGCTCGTCTTGAGAGAGGATCACATGGCCAAGAATAGTATTCTCTCCATCGAGAACTGCAGCCGATGTCTCGTCGCAAGATGTCTCTAGGCCTAAAACCAAAGGGCGCAAGGTATTGCTCACCGGAGTGCCTGCTTAGTCCCAGTCAATCCCTCAGCAGCCCTTTTGGCAGTCACAGTAGTAGTCTCAGAAATAGCGGTCACAAACTCGGGGATCCCTTCTAGTCGCAACGGAACACGTCGCTCTTCACCTGGCAGGATGCCCTCAAGATCCTCAGGCGATACCCAAACCCTGAGCAAGCTCGGGTCTAGTGCATTCACCAGGCTTCTGGGTCCAGAAAACCGGACCTCGACCACTACCGGTTCTATCGTCACATCAGCGCCGATCCTCTCAGCATCAAACTGTACAGAGAATCCTTGTAAAACCCGCTCGATGTCGTCTTCTACGTTGAGCCCCATGGTGACAACATCAGGAGAGACGTACGCGCCGTATAAGTTTGCCGTGTCGATAGCCACAGAGAAAACCCCGGATTTCTCAACTGTGGCTAGATCAAAAGGCTCCAACCAGACCGAGTCTAATTGAGATATCTGACTCTCCGAACCACGAACTCTTACGTTCAGCGGAGCCAACCCAACAGAGCTGGCCAAAGCAAGATTGTCACGTAAATCGCCATGGACACGGGTTGCTATGGGAAGGATGCGCGTCATCGTAGGCTCAAACATGAGATCTATCATCGCTGGTGAGATGAATTCTACAGTCAGGCCGGTCGACTGACCAAGTTCGACCCAATCACGGTCGAGAAATACGCTCGTATCAGGTGTTCCAACTTGACTGATTGGGATACTCAGAGCTGTGCCTTCACGATCCAGTCTGATGATATCACGGGATGAGCCACTAAGTTGCAGTTCGACCTCTGTAGGAGTGGTAGGTCCAGCGAGGGCCCACAGCGTGTCAGTCAATTCAACCCGAACCGGTACCCTTTGGAAACTTTCAGAAGAAGTGCGTGGCTCAGTTTGAACCAGAGCCCATAAGAAAACGGACAGGCCTAATGCCGCCAGCTTCAGCCTCCAGTCACGGATCCGCCATACACTTCTTTTCCTAGGCATTCTGTTATCCGCTCGCCAGTAGGCGACGGACAAGATCTTGGTTAACAGGAGCATCCCAACGTGTGCCGCCTGCGATTTTCTTGTAGATCAGCCCATCCTTCCCAATCAAAAATGTCTCAGGGACACCTGTAGTCTGGTAAGTTCGCTGTATATCTCCAGATGGATCATGGAGAATCCGGAAAGTCAGATCCAAGTCTTTAGCAAATAGATCAAGATCTCCTCCCGCTCTACCAAAATCATCGGACTGACCGAGGGGCGCATCGATACTAACAGCAAGAATCTCAAAATATTCGTCGTCAAGTTCATCATAGAGGCGTTGCATCGATGGCATCTCCTCCAGACAGGGCTCACACCAGGTTGCCCAAATGTTCAAAAGGATGACCCGTCCATCGAAGTCTTCCAATGACATGGTGATGCCATCTAGGGATTTAGCAGAAAAGGTCGGTGCACTCGCTCCCGTGATCACCGGCTGAAGGCTCTCCCGTTTAACCCAAGCAAAGACGACGACCATTGCTGTCATAAGTATCGCCCAAAGATAGGGCGACCGGAGGAATCTTCGCTTCATGCGATGTCTCCGAATCCCTTTTGGGATAATGATTCTGAGCTCACTTAATCCCTCCGGTTCCTACGGCCAATAGGAGTCATTGTTCCATGCCCCTCCCCACTCACACCAACCTTGAGGCGCACCTCTGCTCCTCGCTCCAACTCGATTTCAGAGGCAGGCTCCTGCTCAACCACAACACCCTGGTCTCTACCGAAGCGAAAGACTTCCGCAATTTCAGAAACGACAAGCCCGAGTGAATCAAGCAAAACCAACGCCGCTTCTCTATCCAGTCCCAGGACTAATGGCATTGCCACTAAAGCTGGACCAGTACTCACGATTATAAGGACCTCAGCCGGTAGTGGGATGATAGTGTCGGGAGGAGGAAAGACTTCCAGCACGCTACCCCGAGGTAAATCGGCCTCAGCCGTATCCATAGACACGATAAATCCACTGCTCTCAAGAACGATTTGAGCATGGTCTTCAGTCAACCCTAACACATCGGGCACAGATCGTAATTGAGGACCAAGGCTGACCGTAACCCTCACTTGGCTTTCCGGCCTGAGTACCTGTCCTGGAAGTGGTGACTGGCCAATGATCAACGCCTCTGGTACAGATGGATGGAGCAGAGAGTCAATCTCACCTAAAACCAAGCCTGCTCCCGTTAGGCGTTCGCGAGCGGTCGCAAGCCCTCCTCCACGAACATCCGGTACTTCGAAGAGATCCCCCGGAGGAGGTGGAAGTGGGAAGATGAATTGTGTGGTTATCAGATAGCCACCGAACCAACCAAGTAGAGCGATCATTAGCACACTAAACCACAGGCGAGAGTACCTACCCTGTCCTCGTCTCTCGTTGCTAGCCCCAGCGATTGGCCCACGCGATTTATCGCGTCGACTGCGCCTTCGCCGGGCGAGCGAGCCCCCTAACTTCAATGCATCCTCCTCAACCGGGCCGCGAACGATCCATCTCGCCCATCCTTGTCAGGGTGCACGCAAAGATAGCCGCTCTCATCCAAGAATTCTCCATCTACTGTGTCACTCGGTTCTAGCTCGAAACCAGAATTCCTTAAGAGAAAGCCCTCCACCAACTCATGGTTTTCTTCTGGCTCAAGAGTACAGGTGGAGTAAATAAGCAGCCCACCCACACGGAGGAGGGGTGCTGCAGAATCCAACAGTCGATCTTGGACCCTAGTGATCTTGGATACTGAATCTGGGCTGAGACGCCAGCGTATATCGGGATGGCGCGCAAGAGTACCCGTACCTGTGCATGGCACATCCAGTAAGATTGCATCTGCCGATTTGATCGGTGGATTATGTGCATCAGCAACGACACAATTAACCTGAACACCTGTCCTCTTAGCATTCTCTTGAACCATACGCATCCGTGACTCCGAGCAGTCTGCAGCTAAAGTAGACCGAACCCCTGTGGCAATTGTGAGAGCCTTGCCACCAGGTGCCGCACATAAATCAGCAACTTCCATGCCTGGTGATATATTTGCATAGCATGTCACAAGATGTGAAGCTGGATCCTGAATGACTGCTTCAGGGAATGCGACCAACGCAGCTGCCGGACTTGAAGACCGTCTCAACCTCAAGCATTCAGTTCCATAGCCCACAGGATCTCCATCCAGTCCGGCCATCCTCAAGGTTTTTAGGGCCTCTTCTGCTCGTGCATGGAGAGGAGTTAAACAGGCTAACGGACGAGTGTTGTTAGCTTCAATGAGATCGAAAACCTTCTGGGTACCCCATCTCTTGAGCCAACGGTCGACCATCCACCTTGGGTGAGATCCCCATGTCGTAAAGAATCCTACTGGATCAGAATCAAGATCTGGGAATTCCGCCGTATCAGCCCCTGCTGCAGCCAACCTTCGCAACACAGCGTTCACAAGTCCAGCTGCGCCTTTCCCCGCTAGTGCGCGTATCTGAGCTACTGCCTCTGAGACTGCCGCGTAGTCAGGCACCGAATGCATATAAAGCAACTGGTAGGCAGCAAGCCTTAGGACTTCTCGTACGTTCGGATCGAGGGTGTCCACACCCCTGTGCACATGAGGTGAAAGTAGATAATCAAGTCGACTTTGAAGTCTCGTCACACCATAGGAGAGTTCGTGAGCGAACGCTCGCTCTCGAGCTTCCACACCTTGGATGCATGACCCCAGAGCTCTGTCGAGCCGACGTCCGCGCTCAACTTGTTCGCGTATTTTGAAGGCGGTCCGTCGGCCAAGGCTGCACCCGTCTCTTGTCACGGTTCAGTCCAGCATTCCCACCTTAGGAGACGACGGAACCGCGATTTCACGAGATTTCATACGCCCAGCTAGAAAGGCAAGCCGCCCAGAAATCGTGGCAGCCTTCATCGCATGAGCCATCCTGACCGGGTCCTTGGCTGCTGCCAATGCAGTATTCATGAGGACGCCATCCACACCTTGTTCCATGGTGAGACACGCGTCGGACGCAGTTCCTACCCCTGCGTCTACGATGATTGGGACTTCAAGCCTCCGCTTGATCTCCCTAATGAAGTAGGGATTCACAACACCAAGTCCACTGCCAATTGGACTTGCAAGCGGCATAACCGCGACACAACCCACATCTTCAAGTCGGAGTGCGGTAATGAGATCATCGTTGGTATATGCCATTACCTTGAACCCTTCATCGGTAAGAATCTGCGCCGCTTCGATCGTAGCCTGAACGTCCGGTAAAAGCGTCTCATCATCACCGATGACCTCCAGCTTCACGAACTCGTTGAAGCCAGCTGCCCGAGCCAGCCTCGCGTACCGGATTGCATCCTCGGCCGTGTGGCATCCAGCAGTATTTGCCAATAAGAAAAACTCTTCTGAGCTCAGGTGATGTAGGATTGCCTCCTCTCTTGTCCGGTCGAGATCCACACGACGCACCGCAACTGTCACCATCTCGGCACCACTCGCCCTAATGGCATCAACCATGATCTGGTTCGTGGTATACTTTCCGGTACCGACAATAAGGCGTGACGTAAACTTTACTCCTGCTATTTCTAAGGGACTATCGAGTCCTTGTGATACTTCAGCAGTTGCACCAAGGTCAGTTGTTGTCATCGGGTTAACCCCCACCTACGAAATGGACAACCTCGATCGTATCCCCTTCACGGATATCAAAATCGGAGTATCTGTCACGGCCCAAAATCTGCTTGTTCAGCTCTACAACTACCGCCAAGGGATTGATCTCAATGGCTTCGAGTAGACTCTGGACTGTATGACCAAATGTAATGTCCCGATCCTTACCATTTAATCGGACTTGAATGTGTTCAGTGCTGCTCAACTGTGTTCTCCTTCGCCTAAATTGAGTTCAGAAAGATAAGCACGAACCGCATCACGTGGATTCTCAGCATTCCAGACCCCCCGTATGACAGCAACCCCCTTGGCGCCTGCGGCTAAGACACTACCGACTCGCTCCGGGGTGATGCCACCAATACCCAAGAGCGGCATGTCCCCAGCCACAGGGCACACCCTCAACATGAGAGATACACCCTCTGGCTCTATGCCATCATGACTGGGTGTCATGAAAAGTGTGCCCACAAACGCGTAATCTGCACCCTCTTCTTTTGCGATAGCAGATTCGCTCTCATCATGAACGGAGGCGCCAACCGTTAAATCGCGCCCAACAAGTCGACGTACAGCGTAGACGGGGAGAGATCTCTGCCCTAAATGCACGCCGTCAGCCGCTGTGGTCAACGCGATGTCCAAACGGTCATTCAGAAAGAGACTTCCACCTGTTGCGTCCGCTATTGGGCGTATTTTTGTGACCAATTCGTGAATCTTGCGCCCGTTCGTAGACGGACCACGAATATGCACGGCCACATCTGGACCTCCCGTTTCGAACACGGTTTTCATGACTCCTGTGATGTTCTGGCGTGCAAGTACACCATCGTCGGTCACCAAGTGCAAGTATGGGATCTTCTTCACTCGAAACGCTGGCCCAGTTCAACTCCCCGCCCATTAATCCAGTCTAGTGCACTCATCCGCTGGCGACCCGCAGGCTGAACTTCCCTGACTAGTACAACACCTGAACTCGTGGAGATCACTAGTCCCTGTTCCGGGTCAACTCCAACCACAGTACCAGGAGATGGGATTTGAAATGATGTCTGTGCGCTAGCCTGGGAAGATTCCAACTCAGGTACGAGCCTCGGCCTGAAAAATTTGATCGGCATACCGGCCAACTCCGACCACGCTCCCGGAGTGGCATCCATACCACGAATAAAGAGTGCTACCTCACTGGCTGATAAAGTCCAGTCAACTCTGGCAGTTTTGCGATCTACTTTGGGGGCATAGCTCACACCATCTTCCAACTGCTCTCTCTCATCCGGATTACCATGAACGAGGAGCTCTAGCGCTTCTCTGAGTGCTAGAGCTCCTCGTGCAGAAAGCCTAGACATCAGTTCTGATACGCTATCCTCATCGAAGATGGGTTCAGAGAGCTGGTGGATTATCGGCCCTGCGTCCATGGCCTCAACCATGCGCATGACCGTGACTCCTGTCTGCCCGTGCCCGCGTATAATCGCCCAGTTTACAGGTGCTGCTCCTCTCAGCAGAGGAAGAAGCGAAGCATGTACGTTGATCGATCCTAGGGAGGGAAGATCCAACACTTCACGCTTCAAGATATGCCCGTAAGCCACGACCACTGAGAGATCGGGTCTCAACCCTCTGATTTGCTCAATAAATTCCTCTCCCTGAGGACGAATAGGTGCTATCACTTCATAGCCCAAAGCAAGTGCTTCTTCCTTTACCGGTGACCTCTTGAGGCGTTGCCCACGTCCGGCAGGTCGATCGGGTTGTGTAACAACTCCCACGACTTCTGCACCATCTTTCGCGAGCGCCTTCAGAGACGGGACCGCAAATTTAGGCGTTCCCCAGAAGAGAATTCTCATCGCACTCCCTCAATCCTCTTCAGCTTGAATCTTTTTCCATTTTTTCATCAAGATACGGCGCTTGAGTGCGCTGACCCGGTCGACGAACAGTATGCCGTCGACATGATCTATCTCATGCTGCAACACTCGCGCAAAAAGTCCATCAGCTTCCAGTTCAATCCGCCCACCATCAATACCGACCGCCTCCACCCTGATAGCCGAGAATCTCTTTATCACCTCTTCTAGTCCGGGGATGCTCAGACAACCTTCTGGAGATTTTTCAGTGTCCGTGCTCGCCCACACGACCTTGGGGTTGATCAGAGCTAAACGGGCCTCAGGCTGTTCTTCACTTCTTAAGTCAACCACAATCACCCGCTGAGAGATTCCGATTTGGGGAGCTGCGAGACCAATACCTTCTGCATGGTACATCGTCTCGAACATATCACGTACCAGCATCTTTAGGTCCTGATCGAACACATTTACTTCGGCCGCTGCCGTCCGAAGGATTGGGTCGCCCATTATGACGACTTGATGCAAAGCCACGAAGCGAGTCCTTACTCCTCTAGCGCGTTACCTTTATGATCGAGCACCGTTACGATGCAGGTGCGATCCATCGTCACCCTCGTACTTTCGCCGGTCCTTACTATGAGCTGGGTCTCCTCAGCGTGAACGACCTTCCCGATGATACCACCGGTAGTCACGATGTCGTCCCCCTTCTTGACCGAGGACAACATCATCTCGTGTCGCTCTCGTTTTTTTGCTTCGGGTCGGATCAGCATGAAGTAGAGGATTGCGACCATCAAGCCCATCATACCCATGTTGATGACCATGGAGTTTGGCCCCCGGGGAACCATCATCAATGCATTAAAGGCAAAATTCACTGGAGATCTCCGTACTGGGTTAAACGTGGTCCGACGATTCAGCGCCGGAACTCCTATATCGCTCAAGCCACCCTCGTGACCAAGACCGGAACGTGCCTTCAGTAATTCGACGTCGCGACTCCTCACTCAACGCTGCAAGAAAGCGAAGATTATGGATCGAGAGTAGTCGCACTGCGAGCCACTCTGAGGCGACAACCAGATGGCGAAGGTAAGCCCTGTCGTAGCATGAGCATGTGTAGCAGTCACACTCAGTATCGAGTGGGCGGGTATCTTTACGAAACCGAGCCATCTTCAAGTTGACCTGGCCTTCTTGGCTCGTCCAGGCAGTACCGTGGCGAGCATTTCTAGTTGGTGCAACGCAATCAAATAAATCACAGCCACGGGCAACCGCTTCGAGTAGATCATCAGGGTAGCCAACACCCATAAGGTACCTCGGCCGATTCATCGGTAGTTCATCATGAAGAAGTTCCAGGACCCGCCACATGTCGTCCTTGGATTCCCCAACGCTTAGGCCGCCAATTCCGTAACCAGTCCAGTCTGCTGTGTCCATAAACTGGCGAGCATGTTCTCGGCGAAGATCGTCATAAATGTTCCCTTGTAATACTGGAAATAGTGTTTGAGAGGGGGAGTTTCCCCGTTTTTCAAGTTCTTGGAAACGCAAACGACAACGGTCGAGCCATTGCAATGTCCGGATATTCGATACGCTCACATACGAATGATCTGCACCACCCGGTGGACACTCGTCTAGCGCCATGATCACATCTGCCCCAAGCATGCGCTGAATGTCTATGACGGACTCTGGAGTAAATGCATGCTTGGACCCATCAATGTGACTCTGGAACTCTACCCTATCGTCATGCAATTCCCGAATCTTAGCCAACGAGAATACCTGATAACCTCCCGAATCGGTAAGAATCGGACCATCCCATCGCATGAACTCATGCAGTCCTCCCAAATCATGAACTAGTTCATGCCCTGGCCGCAGGTAGAGATGGTACGTATTGGCGAGTACCATCTCTGCTCCAAGTGCACTGACCTCCTCCATAATGAGGCCCTTCACAGTACCGAGCGTTCCGACCGGCATGAACGCCGGCGTTTGCACCTCGCCGTGGGGTGTGGAAAATTTTCCCTGTCGGGCAGCACGCTCAGTGCTCTCGATCTTGAAGTCGAACATAGTGGGTAAAATCTAACCGCTGCTCGTTCGAATGCAGTCTGACCTTATTTCAGCAGCAACATCCGACACGATCGTTGACCACAGGATGAGTATAAGAAGTAAGGTTAATGAAGATCCACGACCGCCATAGCGTCTCCGTACGAATAGAACCTGTAACCAAACGCTATCGCCTGTTGATAGGCTGCCATCGTGTTCTCATACCCTGCGAACGCAGCCACAAGCATCAGTAATGTAGACCGCGGAAGATGAAAATTAGTCAGCAGACAATTTACGATCTGAAAATTGAACGAGGGACGTATGAAAAGCTGTGTGGTTCCTGACCCAGGGCGAACAAGCCCTCCCTCTTGCACAGCCGATTCAAGTGTTCTGACCACGGTCGTCCCGATCGCCCAAATCCGTCTGCCTGCCATGACGGACGTATTGATCGCTTCGGCGGCCTCCTTGGATATATGATAGTGTTCCTCGTGCAATTCATGCTCTGATGGATCGTCAACCGATACAGGGCGAAAAGTCCCAACCCCAACGTGAAGCGTCACAGCAACTCGACGGACTCCGTGTTCCTGCAGGCGTGTTAGTAAATCCTTTGTGAAATGGAGCCCGGCCGTGGGTGCCGCTATCGAACCAGGCTTACGAGCGTACACGGTCTGATATCGCTCCCGGTCCATCGGCTCATCCGACCGGCCAATGTAGGGAGGCAGGGGCATGTGGCCGTGCTTGTTGATTACATCCTCTGGTGTGAGGTCCGAGACAAGCCTGACCAACCGACCACTTTCCGGTGCCGAATCTAAGATTTCCACTGTTAGGTCAGGCGCGACGATTACCGTCCGGCCAGGCTTGAGCTTTGATCCCGGTCGTACTAGAGCTTCCCAAACATAAGGGTCACCTGAATCGTCTGATGGCCTCACGAGCAGAACTTCCGAGGGGGCTCCAGTTGATTTCCTTCCTAGTAGCCTCGCTGGCAGCACTCTGCTTTCATTGACGACAAGCACATCGCCTGGCTCGAACAACTCAACCATATCCCTACACTGCAGGTGGCGAAATTCAGGAAAGTTGTCTTCTCCCGGTGACAGAGCATCCATTGAACGCTCCACTACAAGTAGCTTACTAGCATCCCGAACTGGCATAGGGTATTTAGCCACACGTCCGGGCGGAAGTTCGTACTCGTAGTCGGATACGTGCAAACCTTCAGGCGATAACGTCACCGAAGCGAACTAACCAAGTCCCGTCTTACGACCCATCGGTAAAGAACGATTCCTGAGCATTTAGATTGCCGTCTGGGATTGTGTAACCGAAACGGCGGAATGCTCGAGGGGTCGCGACACGTCCCTGAGCAGTCCTCATCAGAAACCCCTCCATAATCAAGAAAGGCTCATAGACCTCTTCCAGGGTGGTCGAATCCTCACCCATGGCAACAGCTAACGAATTCAGTCCTACAGGTCCTCCCTCAAATTTCTCGATGAGTGTTTTGAGGACACGTGCATCCATTTCATCCAAGCCGTACTCATCGACATCGAGCATCTTTAGTGCATCCTGCGCGACTTGCCCATCAATCTTCCCTTGGGCACGAACTTGAGCAAAGTCTCGGACCCTCTTTAGCAGTCGATTTGCTACTCGCGGAGTACCGCGAGCCCGTCTCGCCAACTCAATAGCCCCTTCTTCATCTGTCTCCACATCCAAGATCTTGGCACTCCGACGAACGATGGTCACGAGCTCTTCAGGCGGATAAAAATTCAGTCGATGCACGATACCAAAACGGGCACGCATTGGAGCAGTCAACAATCCGAAACGAGTAGTGGCTCCTACTAGGGTGAAGGGTTCCACCTTCATCGTCATCGTTTGAGCTTTTGGCCCGTCTGAGAGGCGTATATCGACCTGCCAGTCCTCCATCGCAGGATAGAGAAATTCTTCAATGACCGGACGTAGACGGTGAATCTCATCGATGAAAAGGATGTCCCCTTCCCGCTGGTTAGTCAGAATACCAACTAAGTCGGCTGGTTTCTCGAGTATGGGGCCTGACGTCGTCTTTATGTTGACACCCATCTCCCGAGCAAGGAGCGCGGCCATAGTCGTCTTGCCAAGACCTGGAGGTCCATGGAACAGGATGTGGTCAAGAGGTTCACGCCTCTGTTTTGCAGCTTCGATCGAGATTGACAGTGCTTCCTTGACCTTACCCTGCCCGATGAACTCCTCTAGCTGTCTCGGTCGCAGAGTTGGTTCACTTGCTGAGTCTTCGGTGAGTGATTCGGGTGTTGTTATATGGGTGTGTTCAGTCATACGGAAATCTCCCCGAAGTCCAACACCTCATGCAAGACATAGACCGAGCACTCAAGACCTATACACCCTAGTCGCTCTGTTACGGCATTGTAGGAATGTCCTATCAAATTAGAGGTTGCTCGACTCAAGATGCTCATAATTAAGTTGCTATAAGTTCAGGTAGCCGAAAGAGCTCGCCGAACCAACTCTTCAGTCGAGTCCGGAACCCCATCCTCCTCCAATACCGCGCGGACCGCGGTATCAGCCACTGAAAATGAGTAACCCAGGTTTACTAAAGCCTGCACAGCGTTTTGCGCGCCACCGGTCACGCCATCCACTACAGGGGTCACAATTGCAAGGTCTGCGACTTTATCTGCAAGATCGAGTGCGATTCTCTCTGCCTTCTTCTTTCCTATGCCGCTCACCTGCTGAAGCGCAGTGGAGTCTTTCTCGACTAGGGCCCTTGCAAGACGCTCAACCGAATAGGTTGACATCATCGAGAGAGCGAGCTTCGCACCCACCCCTGTAGCACTCAGCAGTCTCTGGAAAAGCAGTCGCTCGTGAGCGTTGGAAAACCCGTACAGAGCGATAGAATTCTCAGTCACGACCTGTAGGGTACGCAATTCAACCGAGCCACCCGGAGATGGAAGCTCCTGCAAAACCGTGATTGGGACCTCCACCTCGTAAACGACTCCTCCCGAAGTCTCGACCTCTACACATGCCGCATCTCGGGATAGGAGTTTTCCTTGAAGACGTGAGATCATAGACAGAGCTCTCCGGGAAAGCTGCCGATTAGGCAATGGCAGAGAGCTGTTGCGACCCCGTCCGCGGCATCTGCAGGCTTCGGGGGTTCTTTGAGTTTAAGCTTCTGCTGCACCATGAAACCAACCTGGTCTTTGGTCGCATTACCACTCCCGACGACAGCTTTTTTGATCTGCCGAGGAGCGTACTCTGCAAGAGCAACCTCGTGGAGCGCCGCAGCCAATAGAATAGCCCCCCGAGCGTGTCCCAGCTTGAGAGCACTCTGGGCGTTCTTACCGTGGAAAACATCCTCGACAGACATTACGAAAGGTTGGTGACGTACGATCAAGGCCACAATCGCTTCATAGATCTCTCGGATCCGGTCCGCGAGAACATGATTAGGTGACGTTCGAATAACACCGCATTCTACAAGGGTAACCGCACCACCTTCCCCGCGCGCGACTAAGCCATAGCCAGTAACCGCGGTCCCAGGATCAACCCCCAAGACCAGGACGTCGTTGGATTTCTCCGTCACATCGCCTCTGCGATGATGTCCTCATCAATATCTGCATTCGAGTGAACCTTCTGCACGTCATCCAACTCCTCTAACATTTCAAGAAGCTTGAGCATCTTCTCCGCGTCCCGCCCCGTTACCGCAACTTCATTCTTAGCAATTCGAGTGAGTTCAACCGAAGTTGGCTTAATCCCTGCTTCCTTAATTCCATCCTGAACAGACACGAAATCAGCTGCTTCCGTAGTCAATATGAATTCATCCTCATCTGCAATCACATCTTCCGCACCCGCTTCTATGGCTACTTCAAATAAGGAATCCTCATCGTACTGGCCCGCATCAATCACGATTTGGCCCTTACGGTCAAATTGCCACGCAACCGAGCCGTCTGTCCCCAGGCTACCATCGTATTTAGTTAGTGCGTGACGTACCGCTGCTACAGTGCGATTTGTATTGTCCGTAAGGCACTCGATGAAAAGCGCCACCCCACCAGGCCCATAGCCTTCGTAAGCGACCTCTTCATAATTGACACCTTCGAGTTCGCCCGTGCCCTTCTTGATTGCTCGCTCGATATTCTCAGCCGGCATGCTCGCAGCCCGGGCCGTATCGACCGCAAGCCTAAGCCGGGCGTTGTAATCCGGCTCTCCTCCCCCATCTCGTGCTGCCACTGTGATCTCACGTATGAGCTTGGTGAAAAGTGCGCCGCCTTTCTTCCTCTTAATCTTTGACCACTTGTTATGGCCAGCCACTAAACCTCCATTTGTTCGTTATCGCTCATTTTCAGTCAGGCACCTGAAGGTATGTGAGCATGGACAGACGGACCAACGTTCCAGAACCTCTTTCGATCTAACACTCAAGTACATCGTGCCTGACATAGCCCAGGAACATTCAATTTACTGACCTTAACAAAAAGAGTTAACGGCCAAGTGGGGTAGCATCACCCTCTTCTAGGCCAAGAGCCCATCGTATACCACCTATGAGATGTGCGCGGAATACGAGGTCATTGCTCCAAATATCGTCGCGGTGACCAAGTGAGGTGTAGAACGAGCGCCCTTTCCCAAAGTCTTGAACCCACGACTGAGGATAATCACCCCCTAATCCGATCTCTTCTAACCCGGAGATGTCAGTAGCCTCAGTATCAATGCTAAGTAGTACACGTACCCGGTTACGTGAGAAGCCGAGCGGTATGCGATTACCGAAGAGTATATCCACATTTTCCTGCGGCCGATCTTCATGCCAGGCGGAAGTACCGAACTGGTAAAACTCATCCATGATCGGCCAACTCGCACCCAACATTTTCGTGGCTGGATGCTCTAAGTCTTCTACCGTTAGCACCACGATGTGGTTCTGGCTAACCGTCCTACGAAAATACGCACCCAGCATCTCGCCGAATTCAGGATAGTTGTAGAGGGTTAAGGAAGCGTTATGGACACCGACAAAACCACCTCCATTCCTTACGAAATCTATCAGCGCCTTCTTCTGTGAGTCTTCGAGTGGGAGGTTCCCATTCGTCATCATCATTAACCCATCAAACTGCGCCAAGTAATCGGGTGTGATCATCGACAAGTCGAGCGCTTGCTGGTCCTGCAGATAACCCTGGAGGGTAGTGAGTTCATAACCCGCTGCAGGGGCCCAAGAAGCAAGCGCTTCCTCGGCCGGCTGAAGGCTAGTGTGTTTATAGAGCCCAGCATGCGTAAGAAAAAGCAGTTTCTTAGGAGCTTCCTGCTGAAGTTCTTGCAGGGATGGAGACCGACCGACTGCCTCGTTTGTGAGCAGTAAAAAGCTCAGGCTGGTAATCCCTATCAATGTAAGGTTCAAGGCGAATCTCATGACACACCTCCACTGAGTCGTGTTAGGTAGGTTAGCCCCAATGGCCAAGATGAGGTTTCCCTAGGACCGCGCCAGACAATCCCTTTTGGGAAGCTGCTAGCCTTGACACTCTAACATACCCTCGGAACGTTCTCCCAATACCGTCTCGTGGAGGCCCACATCCGCCGGCTCTTCTTAATCTTACTATTTATGGGCATTGGACCCTCGATCGAATGCCAAGACGTCGATTGGCCAGTCTACGGGGGTGATCCCGGGGGAATGAAGTACTCCGCCCTAACGCAAATCGACCGGGAGAGTGTCACTCGGCTCGAGGTCGCCTGGACATGGGATGCAGAAGAGCAGCCAGTAGCGGGTTCCAGTTTGGCATTCAGGGGTGAGCGTGTTCGACCTGGACGCTTCGAAGCCACCCCCATCGTCATCAACGACACGATGTATGTGAGTACACCGTATAGTCGTGTTGTCGCTCTCAATGCACGCACTGGAGAAGAATACTGGAGCTACGACCCACGTGCGTACAGCTGGGGACAGTTGCCTCGTAACTGTGGCTTCTGCCACCGCGGGGTCGCGATGTGGAGCGATGGAAATCAGAGGCGGATTTTCATCAATAGTCGCTGGCACTTGATCGCATTGGATGCGGCCACCGGACAGCCGATCGAATCTTTCGGAGTAGGCGGAAAGATTGATCTCACTGAAGGATTAATCTGGGAAATCAACAAACTTCACTACACGAATACCTCACCCCCAGTCATCTGGAATGACCTAGTCATCCTCGGAAGCGGGATGCCAGATGATCGGGTATATCGCCGTAACCCTCCAGGGGACATTCAGGCGTTCGATGTACGGACAGGCACACAAGTCTGGACTTTCCACACGATTCCACAGCCCGGTGAATTAGGTAATGACACCTGGGAGGACGAATCCTGGTCTTACACGGGCTCCACAAACGTATGGGCCCCCTTCACGGTCGATAGAGAACGTGGCCTCGTGTATCTACCCGTTGGTACTCCCAATGGTGACTACTACGGCGGGCACCGAAAGGGCTACAACCTATTTGCAGAGTCTCTCTTATGCTTAGACGCGCGAACCGGTGAGCGTGTCTGGCACTTTCAGACCGTACATCACGGGATCTGGGACTATGACCCACCAGCCCCCCCGAATCTTGTCACGATAGAAGTGGATGGACGTGTCATCGATGCGGTAACTCTGATCACCAAATCTGGCTTCACGTTTGTCTTCGATCGGGTGACAGGAGAGCCTGTCTGGCCAATCGAGGAACGTCAGGTCACTGTAAGTGACGTGCCCGGTGAGCGCACTGCCCCTACGCAGCCCTTCCCGACTAAGCCCGCCCCGTTCGCTAGGCAGGGTTTCACATTGGACGATGTGATCGACTTCACGCCGGAAATAAAGGCGGAAGCGATCGAACTGCTTGGATCTTACCGCCTAGGCCCACTCTTCACACCTCCATCCTTGGAGGGAACGGTTACAATGCCCAGTGCAACTGGGGCAGCAGGCTGGGGCGGAGCAGCATTCGATCCTAGGACGAATGTGCTCTATATCCCGAGTAAGGATCGCCCCCTGGTCCATCAACTGGTGGAACCTGAGCCAGGTACTGCAGATGCAAACTATGTGCAACGTTTACGGGGGCTAACGGTCTCGGGACTTCCGATCCTAAAACCTCCTTACGGCACACTTACAGCGATCAATCTGAATTCTGGCGAGCACCTATGGCAGGTTCCACTCGGTGATCAGCCAGGAATCCAAAACCACCCTATGCTCGCCGGTGTGGAGTTGCCCCAATTGGGGCGCATGGGTAACGCCGGTCCACTCATCACAGCTGGGGGACTTGTTTTCCTGAGTGGGTATAATCCCCAAATCTACGCGGTGCATAGTGATACAGGCGAAACCATTTGGGAGGGTGATCTCCTAGGTAATGAAGGCACGGCAAACCCTATGACATACGAAACAAGCGATGGGCAGCAATTCATCGTGATCGGCGTAACCGGCTCTAACTCAGACCGAGGCCTCATAGCGTTCGCTCTTCCAGACGAATAGCACTTGTGGCTAACTACACACGGACGGACACTCCTACCTACCGCCGCCTCCGCCGCCGCCCATACGGTACGCCGCCATCGCGGCTGCACCGCCTGCTCCACGGAACCGATTATTCACAATATTGTTATAGATTGATCCGAATAGAACTGTAAAACCGACAGTGAGTCCATAATTGAAGTCTGTGGCTCTCGTGCGGAGTCTCAGGAGAGCTTCCTCGTCTGTCACGCCACCAGCAGATAGATAAATCTGATCATCGACCCAACCGATGTCCCCACGGGCGTTTACACTGAACCCCCTCACAATCCTAAAGTCCACGTCGCCACGGAGTGAAACGTTGTGACGGTCAATATCATGAAGGTAGTGCGATGCTCGCACGGTGATTCCGGCATCACCCCAAGCCTGGCGCTGGGAGAGCTCAATCTCCAAAGAGTGTTCCCACTTGGTCTCTTCTAATTGTCCGAATACGGTCTCATCGATGTAGTTCCGGTACGCGGGGCCAATATTGTAGAAGACCGTTAGCGACCGCCTAGTCGCTTCATCATAGGGGAAGAAACTGTACTCGATTGCAGGTGTGAGTTCAGCTCTAAAGTCTTGGTTCGTGCGGGTTGAGCGGGATGCCTGGCTCAGGGCACCGATCGACCAATGCTCACTCAGGGCATAGGTGATCATTTGGCTGAAATTCCAGTCTGTACGCTGATCAGTGAACGTCCCATCCTCCAAATCAAACTCAACTCGGTTGAGATTAGTGTATCCGAAGAAATTGATCTTCCAGGTAGGCGATACGCGGGATGCGGAGAGGCTGGTGTTCAGCCGGACACTCGAACGGGTTTCCTCTCCATCTAGGTTGCCACTCCCGTTGAAACGGAAAAACCAGAGGTTCCACGGGTCATCTACTTCCCCCTGCGATACCAAGCGCGTGCCCGCCGGACCTCCGGATGTAACGTCGGAACCCTGGAGTGTGACAATCCCCCGAAACCCAGACTGATTCGCGAAGTTTGCAAGACTAATACCTAGCGCATGTGTAATCCCATCCAGTCGTTCTCGGTCAGTATCGGTGGATAATGCTTGAAAAAGGCTTGTGTCCTCGTATCCGTCGTATTCACCATAGGCGATCAAGTCGATCTGGTATTCCCGACCTCCGGAACCCGTGGTCAGGCTGGTCATGATGACATGAACATCTGCAACCTCACGATCCCGAACCCAATTCACCCAGGTGATCTCGGTACGGTAGTACTCAGAGTTGCAGTCTCTCCCGTCACAATCGAAGAAGACGTTGGGTCGAGGATCTGGTGCCTCGCCTTCTGCTTGTTGGGCAGAGATAGGAGCCGCTATCAGCGTAACCCATAAAAGCCCCAAGATTCCGCTGTATTTATGGCTAAGTGGCATCGTTGCCTTGTATCTAGTCGGGATAAGGGCAAGTAGAGTGTTACTTAAACCGAGACACCCGAAGGGCTCAGTTAGTTGAATCCCAGAACTCAGTTGCTGCTCTGATCCATCAGTTCGGGAGCTCGGCGAGACATGACTGCCTGTTCGAAGATATAGGCATAACCGAGTAAATCACCCTCAGTCCACATGTCCCCGATAAAAGCTAATACGAATGGTGTATTATCCTCATAGTATGCATACGGGACAGTCACAACTGGGATCCCAAAGTCATTGATAATGTTACTCGGCAACTCTGGCCAATTGTTCGGGTTGTAATCCGGCCGGTCTGGATCTTCGACCAAATCCCGGTTAGGTGCACCCGCTTGCGGGAAAAAAAGAGCATCAAGTTCATGGTCCGCCATTACACTGCGGAAGAGTTCTCTAATCTCCATGCGCCAAGACTGGAATGCGTCACCCTCCTCTGTAGCACCGGGTCTAGCGGGTGGAGTACGCCTTCTTTCACCCTGCCCACCACGTCCTCTACCACCGCGACCGAAGACCTCTCCCGACAACTCCTCCCATTCTGCGATACTGTGAAATGCTGCATCCGAGCCAAGGCCTTGGAGGTAGATCTGCCTGTCGTATGCCCCCTGCGATGGGACGCCCGGGCGCTCGCCGTAGAGCTCTATAAAGTCTGACCCTGCAAATGGATCTTCGATGACCACTGCTCCAAGGTCTGTGAGGGTAGAAATGGCATCCCGATAAACTGTCTCAGTCTTAGGGTCCAAGGGGAGCCAGCGCTCTCGCCAACCCGATCCAACAAGACCAAAACGCTTCCCTTGGATGGCTGCTTCAGCAAGAGCACTCGCATATCCGTTTTCTGGGATGTGATCCACCGCGGCGAATGTCGCGAAATCATCTGTTGTCGGACCGGCGATTATGTCTAGGGTAACAGCTGCGTCATATACGTTTTTCGCCATCGGCCCAACCACATCGACGTAGCTCCCGTTGATCGGGTAGACACCTTCTAGCGGAACAAGCCCGTATGTTGGTTTGACGCCCACCAATGCTTGAGCGGATGAGGGATTCTGTATCGATCCTCCGGTCTCAGTCCCCAACCCCAGCACAGCAAAGCTTGCATTGACCGCGGTAGCGGTGCCTCCGCTAGAGCCACCTGGAGCCTTGGTAACGTTGTAAGGGTTAAGGGTGACACCAGCGACAGAGCTGTTTGTGCGTGTCCCGTGTCCCGCAAAATCAGGAAGATTTGTCTTGCCAAGAATAATCGCCCCAGCATTACGTAGTCGCTCTACTGCGGCAGCATCGTCGCTAGGAATCATATCGATTCCGCCCATTGCAGTACTGAAACCCCAAAACCCCGCGGTCGTCACGAGTCCGCTGTAATCCATGTTGTCCTTAATGACAACCGGAACTCCATGGAGTGGGCCCCTTGGGCCAGAAGAGCGATACTCTTCGTCGAGACGCGCTGCGATATCTAAAGCCTCAGGGTTCATCGATATGAACGCATTATAGTAGTCCTCGTAGCGATCGATACGCTCAAGAAACGCCTTGGTTAGGTCCACAGATGTGTATTCCCCAGTGGAGTAAGCTTCCTGGATCGCCTCCGTAGTTAGTTCGACCAAATCAATACCCTGCCCAACCAGCATCCCCGGCCTAAGTAGAGCTAGTAGAACCGAAGCTATACTAACAAACGACGGCGAGTTCATCATCGGAAATCCGACACGTTAAGAACCACCGCGTACGCTGCCCACAGGTACATCCTCTTCAGAAATCGGGCGTGTCCGGATAGTTGGATACTCAATTCCGAGTTGCTCCAGATACGAGCTGAAGCGATTCGAATCGTAGTAATAAGGACGCATCTCCGGCCGCCATCGAGCCATGATTTCTTCATTAAGCCAGATCGCTGGCTGGTCTGTTGGCGATATGAATGGCGTATAGACGGTCTCGGCAGTTTGGACGTCGTTGAAGTAAGTCCACGCTGCCTCAACCGTCTCACCGTCAAGGAAGAGGTCTAGAAGTGTACGCGCCTGAACCTTGGCCCCTGCGACCGCACCCTTGTGAGCAATGGGCGTCGCCATCGCGATTCCATTTGCCCAGTTATGTCCTGGGCCGCCTGACATATTGGATGGATAACTCAACGTGACGGTCGGCATATTCCACGAAACATCTCCGATATCATCGGATCCACCACCAAGGGATTTGGAAAGGTCAACCGGCCCCCGCAAAGCACGAATGGAGTCAGCCAAACCAGTTACATCTACACCCATTTCTCTCTGGAATGCTTCTGCAAACCGGACATCATCCTCACTCCAGTCCGGCAGTCCAACCGCTTGAATATTAGAGTAGGTGACCTCAGCAACGGGCTTGCTGAAGTGGCGTCCCCAAGCTGCTCCTACCGTCATGATCGTATCGACTTCTGTGCCAGTCATCAGGGCAGCACCCTCAGCCATCAGGACCGCAGCATCGTACTGCTCTTTTGTGAGCTCATAATCACGCTCTCGGAAATAGAACCAGATCGTAGCAGTCTGAGGAACCACATTCGGCTGATCCCCACCCTCGACTATGATATAGTGCGACCTAGCTGCGGGCCTCAGGTGTTCCCGCTTGAACTCCCAACCTTGGGCCATGAGCATAATTGCGTCGAGTGCTGACCGGCCTCGCCAGGGTGACCCTGCTGAGTGCGCAGTCTCGCCTGTGAAGCGGAACTGGACGGACCAGAGGGCATTACCACCTCCCTGACCCCAGGAAACACCAAAATTATTACCAACGTGAGTGAAGAGGTTTACGTCTACATCCTCGAAGACCCCTTCCCTAACGAAGTAAGCCTTTGAAGCAACCTGCTCCTCAGCAACACCGGGCCAGATCAGAAGAGTCCCATTTACTCCTTCGCGTTCCATGAGTTCTTTAACCACGATTGCTGCGACAATATTCACAGCCTGACCAGAGTTGTGGCCCTCACCATGTCCAGGTGCCATCGACAGAATCGGATCACGATACGCAACACCAGGCTTCTGGTTGGACTGAGGGATCCCATCGACATCAGAACCCAAAGCAATCACAGGTTCACCTGAGCCGTTTGACCACGTCGCTGTCCAGGCGCTTGGCATCCCCGCAACTCCCAACTCAATATCAAATCCTTCTTCCTCTAGTAGCCCTGTGAGGTACCGCTGAGTCTCGAACTCCTGCATCCCAAGCTCACCAAAAGAGAACAAGTGATCGACAATCTCCTGGGCGAGCTTCGCCCGATCGTGAATCATCTGCTCTGCCTCTGCCTTAAGGTCCTCGAGTCTTGGGTCCTGTTGAGCCACGAGATTCGGCACAAGCGTTAGAGCTGCAATCATCACTGCCAACAGAAGAAATACGTGACGCATGGAATTTGTTCTCCGGTGAGTCCTGGGTTCCAAGGGAGCGATACGAATGCCATTCTCGCTTGTCTTGGGCAAGTGGCCACGAGAAGATTGCTAGGCTTCTCCTCATACGGAGCTACATCTATGACTAGAACCCGGAGAGTATTTCTTAGGGACTTGGCGAAGAGCCTATTGGCAGTAGGAGCAATGCCTAAACCATTCGTGAGTAGTACTGTCTCGCCAAGCCAGACGGGTACAGGGCTCATCACAGATCCGAGGTACCTTGAGCACGAGCTGCCTGATCGTGCCGGCGAGCCACACCCAGAGCGGCCATTACGATTGATCCGAATTGCACAAGCTTTCGCCGAGCGCGGCCTAGACTCAGACTTGACCCCACTGCAACTGCATTCTGATTCGATGCCCTTCATTCGCAGTCACCATACCCCAGAGCACGTGGATGCCGTTCGGGAAATCGAAGTGACAGGTGAAATTGCGGAACTTGCTGTAGCAGGAGCCTTAGGCGCGATTGACGCTGTAGCAAATGGACAGGTGCGTAATGCGTTTTGTGCTCTCAGACCTCCGGGGCATCACGCTAACAATACTGGACAGGAAGAGGGTTTTTGTTTTTACAGCAACGCGGCAGTCGCTGCTAGGTACGCGCAACTTAGGCACGGTTTTGAAAAGATCTTAATCGTCGACTGGGACTACCATCATGGAAACGGAACCCAGAATGCGTTCTACGATGACCCCAGCGTGCTCTTTTTTTCAGCTCATGACTGGCAAGCATATCCCGGCACAGGAGACCCCTCACTCCACGGAGATGGAGAAGGCTCAGGACTCAACCTGAATGTTCACCTGGATTGCGGATCAAAGGACATCGACATGCTCAGACATTGGGACAGTGTGCTGTTGCCGGCCGTAAGCAAGTTCCAGCCGGACTTCGTCATTGTGTCCGCGGGTTTCGACAGCCGTATGGATGACCTACTTGGCTGCTTCGACCTTACTGACGATGTATTTCGGCGCATGACACGAACTACAATGGATATAGCCAATGACTACTGCGGTGGACGTCTGGTCTCGCTACTAGAGGGTGGTTACAACGTAGACGGAACAGCGATTGCCGCAGCGGCACATGTTGAGACGCTGCTCGACGGCCTATAACTGAAACACCTGGCTCACTTAGTGGGAATCCTATAACGGGGTGCCGTAGCCCTAGGCTCGCGGCACCCCGCAACAGCTTACATATCTGGAAGAGTGGGCCTTCTCAGATGCCAATCGGTCACGGACTGGAAGGCTTGTGCAACATTAAGAATCTTATCGTCAGCAAATAGGTCACCCACAATTGTGGTCGTGAGTGGCATTGTGGTTGGTGTCTCAGAATCCGGATTGCGCATCCCGAAATCATACTGAACGATAGCGGCAGGGTGTCCGGTATCATTCGTCAGGCCTACTTCCCCAGAACCACTCACAAACATATCGAACCCATCCATAGCCTCTTGCATTCTTTTCATGAAGATGAGGCGCCGTCTCTGGCCGTTGACATAGTCAATCGCTCGCGCATCCCGACCGCGACGGAAACGACCTCTGCGCCGAGCCTCACCCTCTTCGAGGTCCTGGGGGATCGGTTCGGGTTCAACCCCACCCGGCGCTACGTGATAGTCGAATGCTGCTGCCGAATCCGCGCCGAGTTGGTCAGATCGGAATTCGGGGAGCTCATTCATCTCTTTGAGATTTGCACCTAAGTCTGAGAGTTTTTCGAGGAAAGACTCAGGCGCATCCTCTGTGAACCCAATGCGGTATGACCCCAAATCCGTCCTCCGGTCGAATACGAACGGAGCAGTTACCGTCGCAGGATCTTGTTCACTCGCTCCATGAATCTCATTGAAAACCAGTGCACAGTCCTCGATGGTACGACACATCGGTCCTGCCTTGTCCATGCTCCACGAAAGGACCATACCACCGTATCTGCTTACCCTGCCGAAGGTTGGTCGAAG
>LWDU01041006.1_pt1 | contig 55767 bp, 45 predicted proteins | sample 727161 | NCBI WGS metagenome assembly LWDU01 (sample SAMN04566230, study PRJNA314399) | hydrothermal vent metagenome | isolation source: deep sea hydrothermal plume seawater | place: Mexico: Gulf of California, Guaymas Basin | collected 2004-07-11
TATTTAAGCGGCTGATATATAATGAAATTTAAAACCCCATGGCTGGAAACTCTTTGCTGAAACTAGAAAATTTACCGTGCTGATTAACAATCAAGACAGTGTGGATGGTTTTTTTGAAGAAGCTCAGGTGGTAAATATCATAGGAACTTTAGAGGCTATTAATGCCAATAGCTATTTTGATGGTAAGGCTAGTTTTGGGTAGGCTTTTAATTAAACTATTTTATAGATCACTGGAGTTGTTTAGTGGTGGTTTTATTGTTGGCTTGAAAATGAGAGTTGATATAGCAGGCAGGCAATGAGTGCTAATCAGGAATACATTTTTTTGTTTCAAAAGTAGCCCTGAGGTAGCCCCGTAAATTTCAGGCATAAAAAAAGCCTGTAACGAAAATCGCTACAAGCCTTTAGTTATCTGTGGTGCCTCGGGCCGGAATCGAACCGGCACGCCCAGAAGGCGAGGGATTTTAAGTCCCTTGCGTCTACCAATTTCGCCACCGAGGCATCAATCTCTGATAGAGAGCAGACTATTATAATGTTTTTTTCTAGTTTGACTAGTAAATTTTTATTTTATTAGCGAGCTATTTTGTAATATATTGTTTGCAGTAGAGAAAAAATTTGTTATTGAGTAAATAGATCCCATACAGGCTTGATGTTTTTTGGCAAGGGGGCTAGGCGGCCTAGTTCTACCCACTGGTTTTTTGGGCTATGAAAGTCTGAACCAACCGAGCCATATAGCTCATATTGTTGAGCAAAATGTATTGTCCTTCTGATTTCGTCGGGGTTACTGCGGCCGGTAACGACTTCTATTCCCAGGCCGCCCATTTCTTTAAAGGCTGTTAAAAATCGGCGCAACCAGCTTGCTGTGAGTTTATAACGCATAGGGTGGGCTAAAACTGCAATGCCGCCAGCAGCTTTAATCCACTGGACTGCATCTTCCAGTTCTACCCATTGGGTATTTACGAAAGCGCTTTTACCTTGTCCCAGGTATCGATCAAAGGCTGATTGCATGGTACTGACATGGCCTTGCTTAATCAGAAAATTTGCGAAATGTGGGCGAGTAATCATGCCGACGCCTGCGGAGTCCTGGACAGCCTGGAAAGCGCCCGGGATTTTATTTTTCTCTAATTTGTTAGCAATTTCTTTTGCCCGCTCGTAGCGAATATTTTTCAATTGCCGGGTTCCTGCCAAGAGTTCTGCATTATTGGCATCAACATTTAGTCCTAATATATGGAATGTTTTTTTATTCCAGAGACAAGAGAGCTCAATGCCCGGGATGAAGTTCAGCTCATATTGCTTTGCAATCTGCTGTGCTTCTGCCAGGCCGCTCAGGGTGTCATGGTCTGTTAGAGCGAGTGTCGTTACCCCGTGTTCTACGGCGCGTAAAACAACGTCGCCGGGGGATAGTTCACCATCTGAATAACTGGAATGGCAATGCAAGTCGTATTTTTGTTCAATCATTGTTGGTATTCTCCATATAGTTTTGCATAAAGTCCATTTTGATTGATTAATTTGTCATGGCTCCCTTGTTCGCAAATTTTACCTTCTTCAAAGACATAGACGTGATCGGCTTGTTTTATAGCGCTCAGTCTATGAGCAATAATGATCGTGGTGCGGTTTTTTAAGAAATCATTCAGGGCTAGATGAAGCTTGCGTTCGGTTTCTGTATCTAGCGCTGAGGTGGCTTCGTCAAGTACCACGATACTGGGTTTGGCGATTACCATGCGCGCAATAGCCATGCGTTGCCTTTGTCCACCTGATAAGCGCATGCCCTGGCGCCCAACGATTGTGTCCAGGCCGTTTTCCAGCTGGTTGATAGTGTCTTTTAATTGCGCTATTTCCAGCGCATGCCATAATTCCTGGTCTGAAACTTGTTTACCTAAGGCAAGGTTTTCACGAATCGAGTCATTAAATAGTATCGGGTGTTGCAGCACGGTCACTACATGCTCTCGAACAAGGTCAAAGCCGATTTGATTAATTGGCACATCATCATAATAAATCATCCCTCTTTTTGCGGGGTACAATCCAATGAGAGTTTGAATCAGGGTGGACTTTCCACCGCCACTGGCACCGACCAGCGCTATTTTTTCACCCGCATTGACGCTTAAATTGATGCCAGTCAGGACTTCATCTGGCTCGCTAGCATAATTAAAATGTAAATCTTCTATGCGTAAACTAACCGTCTGTTTATTTGCAAAAGGGTTGTTGAGCGAGGGGTAGATAGGTTCTAGTTGCAAGGATTGCATGCGATTGATGCGCACAAGTGCCGCTTTAGCACCAAAAAATGAATATTGTATACCCAGCACTTCCTGCACCGGTGCCATCATAAACCATAAGTAACCAAAGACCGCGAGCATTTCACCGATACTTAAATCCGAGTATAGAACCATCAACATGGTCGCTGCACGAAAGATATCAAAGCCGAATAAAAAAATTAGAAAACTGAAGCGTGTGGCGGCATCACTTTTCCAGGCAAATGAAATAGAATGCTCTTTTACTTCGGCCGCAGAATCGATCAGTTTTTTATAGTAATGTTTTTCTCTGTTGCTAACACGTATTTGCTGAATGGCTTCCAGGGTTTCGGATAAAGCCTGCTGGAATATGCCGTAGGCAGAGTTTTCTTTTGCTTTCAGGGTTTTGACTCTTTTGCCCAGGCTACGGGTAAAGAAAATGACGATCGGGTTAAGTAGTAAGATAAATAAACCGAGTTGCCAATGCATCCATAGCAGTATAGCACCTGTGCCTATAATGGTGAGGCAGGCAACAAGTAGCTTGCTGGTGGTGCTGCCGATAAAAGTATCAATAGTATCCAGGTCTGTGACTAGATGTGTGATCACGGTGCCACTACCTAAGTCCTCATATTCGGCCATGGAGATATGCTTTAGGTGGTTGATCTGATTTTTGCGGATACGGAAAATAATATCTTTAGAAATACGGCAAAATTGACGTGACTGGATAATATTGAAAATAATTCCCAGTGTTCTTAAAACAAGACTGGTGATTAATATTACACTGATATAGAGTAGGGGGGTTTGCCATTGAGCAGGTGCAAACTGGTTGATGGTATGGACGCTAAACCCCGGTTTATTGAGTAAAACTTCGTCTACTAGTAAAGGCATTAGCAGTGGAACGGGCACGGTTGCCATGGTTGCCAGAATGGCGAGCAATTGCGCGCTAATGAGTTCTTTTCTGTGTTCTCTGGCGATGCTTATAATATAAGACCATGTATAGGGAGTTGTTTTAGGCATGTCCTGGTTTAGCACGGAGTTTATTTGCGTTAGTTATTGATAAATATTTATGATGGATTATAGCTTTATTTTGGAGGGTTCCTGTGTTTAAAAAAGCGGTTAACGCTACGATAAGGAGAGGAAATATATGCTGCAACTGGCAGAAAGTGGTAGTTTTATTTCTACTTTCCGGTTTTTTTCAGAGTTATGCTGGTGTACTTGAGCAGCAGCGTGTGGATTTTTTGCAGGCTGAGCAGATGATTGCAGCTGGCGATGAACAGGGCTATGCTGCGATCAGCCCTGGCTTAGAGTCTTATCCTTTGAATTTTTATTTGCAGTACCAGTGGTTAAGTTTGCATTTAGGCCAGGACAAGCAAATATTGAATTTTCTGAATAATTCAACTCAGTCGCTCTATACGCGGAAGTTACGCAGAAAATGGCTAAACTATCTTTATAAGCAGGGCAAGTGGAATACCTTTGTTGCAAATTACAGGTCGTCTAAAAGTAAGCTGATGCAATGTCGTTATAACTGGGCGGAGTATCAGCGTAACTATAAAAACAAAGCGCTAACCGCGACTCAAAAAATCTGGCTAACAGGCGCTTCTTTACCCAAGGCTTGCGACCCATTATTAGAAAAATTTACGCAGTCTTCTTTCTTAACGCAACAGCTGATTTGGCAGCGATTTATGCTTGCAGCCAAAGCCAGACACTATAATTTAGCGACTTATCTAAGTAAGAAACTAAGTAGCGCAGGAGATCGTAAAAAAGCTGAACTATGGCTGGAGCTAGTAAAAAAACCACAGTTAATTTCGCAAACAGGTTTTTTTCAGGGGGTTGCAAAACCACTGCAAGCTAAGATGTTTACTGATGCCATGAAAAGACTGGTCTCAGCTGATGTAGAGAATGCAGCTCGGTTGTGGGATGCGCAAAGTTCTGTATTTAAATTAAGCGCAGCCCAGATTTACCATATTGAGCGAGCGATTGCCTTACAATTTGCTTTTAATAAATCAGAGCAGGCGTATGCCCGGTTTAATCAATTACCTCACTTAGATGCAACGACGCGCTTGTGGGCGGTCAGAGCGGCATTAATCGAGCATAACTGGCGGCATGTAGATCAGGCGCTGGGTAACTTATCTGCTAAGGAAAAGAAACAGGAGCGCTGGCGTTATTGGCAGGCTAAAGCATTATTACAGACTAATCAGCGAGAAAAAAGTCTGGCCATTTTTAAACAACTGGCGAATGAGCGCAGTTATTATGGGTTTTTGGCAGCAGATTTTCTTCAGCAGGATTATGCCTTGGGTAACAAGCCGATAATATTAGAAGCCAAGAATAGGTCTCGTTTATTATCTCAACAGCGATTTGTAATCGTTAGCGAATTTAAAGCATTGGAGATGGAAAAAGAAGCACAGCAATTTTGGTGGGAAGCTGTACGTAACCTGGAGGGAGATGATTTATTAGCGGCAGCAAAAATTGCTCAGCAATGGCATTGGCATAGACTGGCGATACTCACCGTTTCCCGGGCAAAATATTGGGATGATGTGGCGTTGCGATTTCCGATAGCCTATAGCGAAAATATTGAACAAAATGCGCAGCTTCAGCAACTGGATACGTCGATTATCTACAGTCTGGTGCGTAGAGAAAGTATGTTTGACCCGGCAGTAGGATCTCCTGTAGGAGCGCTAGGGCTTATGCAAATTATGCCGGCGACAGGAAAACAGATTGCCAAAGAGATACGTTACCCCTGGAGGTCCAAGTCAGTCTTATTACGGCCAGCGGTTAATGTAAAATTTGGCGCTCACTATTATAAGCAAATGCTGGGTAAGTTTGATGGGCATTTTGCTCTGGCGGCTGCGGCCTATAATGCGGGGCCACATAATGTCGATAAATGGTTGAAGATTGAGCGTGACTATGCGGCTGATATCTGGATAGAAACCATACCCTATAAGGAAACAAGAGCTTATGTTGCGGCAATTCTTACCTATGCGCTGATTTATCAAAGCCGCTTGCAGAGTGGTGAGATGCGGATTAACGATTATATGCAAGATATAAAGACCAGGAGTAAATTAGCGACCACTCAAACGAATTCAGGAGGAGAGTAGCTGTGCAGGTACCAAGTATTTAATTGCTGGGAAAGTGCATGATAATTTTTTCGACCTTTACTAATTCCAGGGTATAATACTGCGTTAACAAAATATAATTATAAAAAAAGAAACGGGATTGGGAATGCAAAAGCAGCAGAGTTACACTCGCGAAGAGTTATTAGAATCTGGGCATAATGGCCTTTTTGGTCCTGGTAATGCTAAATTGCCTCTACCTAATATGTTAATGATGGACCGCATTACGCTTATCTCGGATGACGGCGGTGAATTTGACAAGGGTGAAATGGTTGCGGAATTAGATATTAATCCGGATTTATGGTTTTTTGATTGCCATTTTCAGGGTGATCCAGTTATGCCTGGATGTTTAGGTCTTGATGCAATGTGGCAATTAGTTGGTTTTTATCTGGGCTGGAAAGGAGGCCCAGGAAGAGGGCGTGCTTTAGGCGTTGGTGAAGTTAAATTTACTGGTCAAGTCTTGCCAACAGCCAAAAAAGTGATTTACCGGATTCAGTTAAAGCGCGTTATTATGCGTAAATTAGTGATGGGAATTGCTGATGCAACAATGGAAGTTGATGGTAAAGTCATTTATACGGCAAAAGACCTACGAGTAGGTTTATTTACAAATACAACAGATTTCTAAGAGGCGGGTATGAAGAGGATAGTTATAACAGGACTAGGCGTTGTTTCTAGTATTGGAAATAACAGCGATGAAGTTCTTGCATCTTTACAAGAAGGTAAGTCAGGGATTAGCTTCGCCGAAGATTATAAAGAATTAGGCTTTCGTAGTCATGTGCGTGGTGCGATTGATATTAATCTAGACGATTTTATCGATCGTAAGGTTAAGCGCTTTATGGGCGATGGTGCTGCTTTCAATTATATTGCCATGCAACAGGCGATTACCGATGCGGGGCTGGAAGACAATGAAGTTTCCAATGTGCGTACTGGTTTGATTATGGGTTCAGGTGGTCCGTCCACTTCTAACCTGGTTGCTGCGGCTGATATTCTGCGTGAAAAAGGACTGAAGCGAGTCGGGCCTTATATGGTACCTAGGACCATGTCCAGTACCAATGTAGCCTGTTTAGCGACACCTTTTAAGATAAAAGGCATTAATTACTCGATTACCTCTGCGTGTGCTACTAGTGCACATTGTATCGGTAATGCCATGGAGCAAATTCAACTTGGCAAACAGGATATCGTCTTTGCCGGTGGTGGCGAAGAAGTGCACTGGACAATGTCTGTGTTGTTTGATGCTATGGGTGCGATGTCGTCAAAATATAATGATACACCAACAACTGCATCAAGAGCTTATGACCTAACCCGTGATGGCTTTGTGATTTCAGGCGGCGGCGGTGTTTTAGTTGTTGAAGAACTGGAGCATGCAAAAGCACGTGGGGCGAAAATCTACGCTGAAATAACTGGTTATGGCGCGACGTCCGATGGCTATGATATGGTGCAGCCATCTGGTGAAGGGGCTATTCGCTGTATGCAACAGGCGATGGCGACTACCGATGGGAAAGTTGATTATGTTAATGCTCATGGAACCAGTACCCCAGTGGGTGATGAGCGTGAGATCGTTGCTTTACGTGAAGTATTTACAGCAGATGCAATGCCTTATGTGACCTCGACCAAGTCCTTGACAGGGCATGCTTTAGGCGCGGCGGGTGTGAATGAAGCGATTTACTCTATCATGATGATGCAGAATAATTTTATCAGTGCGTCGGCAAATATTACTCAGCTTGACCCTATGGCTGAGGGTGTGCCTATCGTTACAGAGCGTAAAGATAATGTGACCTTAAATACGCTGATGTCCAACAGCTTCGGCTTTGGTGGTACTAATGCTTCTTTAATTTTTCAGCGCTATAACGGCTAACCACATAGTGTAGAGCGTGGCTTTAGCCTGTTTTTTTGAGTAAAGACGGGTTAAAGCCATGCCCTATAGTTTATATGGTAGTCTAAGTCAGTCAAACAAAAAGGCGAGAGCGTGCTTATAAAAAGCACGCTCTCGCCTTTTGTCGTTTTAAATAAATAGTTTTATATGTCTAGTCCAAAAAAAGACCGTACCGGGATCAATAAATTACATAAGCGCCTGCGCAGAAATGTAGGCGGTGCAATTGCTGACTTTAATATGATAGAAGCGGGCGATAAAGTGATGGTTTGTTTGTCGGGTGGCAAAGATTCTTATACTTTGCTGGATATATTGCTACATATGCAAAAAATCGCACCGATCGATTTTGATATTCTCGCCGTTAACCTAGACCAGAAACAGCCGGGTTTTCCTGAGCACGTTTTACCTGCGTATCTTAAAGACTTAGGTGTTCCCTATCATATTATCGAGAATGATACTTACAGTATCGTTAAGCGTGTTATTCCGGAAGGACAGACTACCTGTAGTCTGTGTTCGCGCTTACGCCGAGGATCCTTATATGGCTATGCAAAAAAACAGGGCATCACAAAAATTGCTCTAGGGCATCATCGGGATGATATTCTGGAAACTTTTTTCCTGAATCTGTTTTATGCCGGTAAATTAAAAGCCATGCCGCCTAAACTACGCAGTGATGATGGTCAGAATATGGTCATCAGGCCGCTGGCGTATTGCAAAGAGAAAGATATAGAGGCTTACTCTGAGTATAAGCAGTTTCCAATTATTCCGTGTAATCTCTGTGGCTCGCAGGAAAATCTGCAGCGCCAGGCAATGAAAAAAATGCTGGAAAACTGGGATAAAAACACCCCAGGTCGGGTAGAAAGTATTTTTGCAAGTCTGCAAAATATCGCACCATCGCAACTCGCCGATAACCAGCTCTTTGATTTCTCTGGTTTGCAATTAGCGATGCAAGAGACTGATCAGACAGAAATATTTGCCAGTGATTCTGCGGGTCTGGGTATTTTGCAATAATGCATGGTTCTCATTCGACTCTCGTCTATAGACTGCAATTAACCAGGGCAAAGGCTTCCAGTGATCAAGTATCAAGCTAAAGACTTTATCCAGACCAGAGAGGGGCTGGTATTTGCCGTTGTCGAAGAGGGACTGGAACAAGGTAATGTATTATGTTTTTTGCGCTATCAGTGGCAAGGTGAGGTGTGGAAAAAACTGGCAACAGGTGTTGCAAATCAGTTGCTTGCAGAGCAGTATCCGCATTATTTATTTTATTCAACAGTAAAGTCAGCGCATTTACATGCCGTTCCCGTTGCCGATATTACTATTCACCACCAGCCAAAAAAACGACTTCAGCAGATTTTAAGTAAACATGAGCCAGATAAGGTTGAGCAGGATCTTATTGATTTGTGTCAGCTTTTTCTGACGCAAGGCTTATCGCTAGATAATCTGGGCATTACGGGCTCATTATTGATAGCAGCACAGAATCCACAGTCTGATATAGATATTGTTGCTTATGGCAGAGATAACTTTCATAAGCTTAGAGTGGGTCTTATGGATTTGTTAGACGCTGGAAAGCTGGAGCATCTGGATGAGGAAGCCTGGCATGTGTCATACCAGCGCAGGCAGTGTGATTTAAGTTACGCTGATTATGTCTGGCATGAACAGCGTAAATACAATAAAGCACTGGCCAATCAGCGAAAAATAGATCTTAATTTGCTAGCCGAGGAGCCTGTAGCAGATTCGGCTATCTATGAAAAAAAAGGCGCAATTAAAATCCGTGCGAGGGTTACAGATGCGCAGTATGCATTCGATTATCCGGCAAAATTTATAATTGATCACCCAGATATAGCCGAAGTGCTGTGTTATACAGCAACTTACACCGGTCAGGCTGTCGCAGGAGAAGTGATTGAGGTAGCGGGTCAGCTGGAGCATTCCTGCACTGGTAGGCAGCGTATCATCGTTGGCTCAACCCGGGAAGCACGGGGAGAGTATATTAAAGTTGTTGCGGTAGCATGAGTCAATTGCCCGATTATAATGCCATAATTTTTGATATGGATGGCTTAATTTTAGATACCGAAACTACTTATTTTACTGCTTGGCAGCAGGCGGCTGAGCAACTGGGTTATATTATTAGTGATGAGTTTTGTGCCGGCCTTTCTGGTTTGCCTTTTACTGTGATTGGCAGCAGGCTTACCGATTATATAGGTCGAGATTTTCCTTTTACAGAATTTTATAGCTTGAGTGGCGAGCTTTGGCGTAAGAGAGTGCAACGGGAAGGTATAGCAGTGAAACAAGGCGCTTATGAAATCTTGCACTACTTACAAAATGCGCAAGTGCCTTTCTGTCTGTCCACCAATAGCCCGGAGGTTAATGCGCGGGAATGCTTGAATTATGCAGGTATGAGTGATGTATTCGAAATACTCGTTTGTTGTGATCATGTGCAGCAACCTAAGCCGGCGGCAGATATTTTCCTGCTTGCCGCGAGTCGGATGCAGCAGGCTATAGGGTCGTGTCTGGTGATTGAAGATTCCTTAACGGGTTTGATGGCTGCCCAGAATGCTGAGGCATTTTCGGTATGTGTCCCATCGACTGCGGATAAAGATGGGCAAATGCAAGCGCTAGCAGGGCTAGTGTTGAATGATTTAAATGAACTGTGCTTGCTTTTACAAGCTTAGCCCGCAATCCTGTATAATTCTCTCCTTTTTACTCTGGAGTAGCAAAGTCCTTTGAACGTCACACCTAACAAGATTACAGTTATTGCTCCTGCACGTTTGCATATGGGCTTTATTGATTTAAGCGGCTCTCTGGGGCGACATTTCGGTAGTATCGGTGTGGCACTGAATGAGATCAATACCCGGCTGACCCTCTCCTATGCGGAACAGTTAACACTTAGTGGGCTACCATCAGAGCGGGCTTTGCTATGTCTACAGCAGCTTTGCCACGCATTAAATATTCCGGATAAGTTGCACCTTGAATTATCATCCGTTATTCCTGAGCATGTGGGGCTGGGTTCGGGCACACAAATGGCAATTGCTGTTGGTACGGCTTTAAGTGCTTTTTATGATTTGCGCCTAAGTGTCCGTGATATTGCGCAGATGACAGAGCGTGGTGCGCGCTCTGGTATAGGCATTGCAACTTTTGAACAAGGCGGCCTGGTGGTTGATGGTGGGCGTGGCAAGCACACGCTAACGCCGCCGGTTATTTCGCGGATGACCGTCCCGGAAGACTGGCGATTTATTCTGGTCTTTGATCGGCGTGGCCAAGGGCTGCACGGTAAACAGGAAATTCAGGCATTTAAAGAGTTACCTCCGTTTCCACAACAGGAAGCGGCACGCTTATGTTATTTATTAATGATGCAGGGACTGCCTGCTTTAGCAGAAGGGGATATCCAACTATTTGGAGATGCTATAACCCAGTTGCAAACCTCGGTGGGCGAGCATTTTGCAAGCGCACAGGGTGGTGTATTTACTAGCCAGGAAGTTGCGTCAGTCATGCAGTTTCTACAGCAACAAGGCGCTGTGGCGATTGGGCAGACCTCCTGGGGGCCAACCGGTTTTTGTGCGGTGCAGGGTGTTGAGCTGGCAGAAAGATTAAAGCAGCAGGTAGAGAATGACTATGCGTATTGTGAAAATCTATCTGTATTAATTGCCAGTGCTAGAAATAGTGGTGGTGAAGTGATTGTAGAGCGGACTTTAGTCCGCTAATGCCTGGAGTTCGAGAAACTAGCGGACTAAAGTCCGCTCTACAGAGTGTGTTGATTGTTGCTAATTCAGGTCGAATGTTAGCCAATGCAGTTCGATCTGCGGGCTATCAGCCTTTAGTCATTGATCTGTTTGCTGATCAGGATACACAAGCAATAGCAGAACGGGTCTGGCAAGTGGAAGAGCTTTCGTTAGTGCTTGTGCAGAAGGCAGTTGAAAGTTTGTTATTAACTTATAAGATTCAATGGATTGTGTATGGCAGTGGGCTGGAAAATTTCCCTGAAACATTTGAGTATCTGGCGGGGTGCTCTGTTGTTATGGGTAATGATTTTTCCGTTATTCAGCGTTTGCATGCTAAAAAAACATTCTTTAAACAACTCGATGCACTGGATATACCTTACCCTGCAGTACGGTTTTATCCGCCCGGTAGTCATGCAGGCTGGTTAATAAAACCGACTTATCATGCGGGTGGCGTGGGGATTCGTTACTGCGATAGAGTTGCGGGAGAGAATGAATATTATCAAAAATTTTGTCCGGGTGAGGCAGGTTCGGTTTTGTTTTGTGCCGATGGTGAGCAGTTTGACATCATTGGCTTTCATCGGCAATGGACGCTAGCAGAGGATGATTTTACCTTTGCAGGCATTATAAAAGAAGCTTGCATCCCGGAAGAACTCCAAAGAACAGTACATAAGTGGCTTGATAAGCTAGTCAGGTTTTATCATTTACAAGGTCTGGCAAGTCTGGATTTTATTTACAATGCTGCACATTGTTATTTTTTGGAAATAAATCCCAGACCGCCTGCAAGCATGATGCTGTATCCAGAATTTGATTTATTTGGCGCACATAGGACAGGGCGCTTTCTGAAAGCTACAGAACAGAAAACTATTCGTGCCTTACAAATCGTTTATGCAAAAGAGGCGTGCGTAATACCATCTGGGATCAAGTGGCCGCAATGGAGTTATGATAAGCCAAAGTATACAACCAGTATACAAATAGGTGCGCCAATTTGTAGTATCATGGCGCACGGAAAAACAGTACAACAGGTGTTAGCCCGGTTACAGGCTAAGCAAATTAAAATTGAAGAATTTATATTAAATAGGTAGTAATTATTATGCAATACACAGCGAGCGTGAATAAGCTGACAGGGCCTTTAGTGCAGGAGCTAATCGATAATGCAGATAAATTAAGGCTGGATGTACAAACGCTAGAAAACGGTTGCACAATTATTGATGCCGGGATTAATGTGCTGGGTGGTCTGGAGGCCGGGCGTATTATTACTGAAATTTGCCTGGGCGGCATGGGTACGGTTTCTCTTAGCCATACACCCTATACTGATAACTGGCCTATTACGGTTAATGTGTATACCAGTAATCCAGTTTTAGCTTGTCTGGGTAGTCAGTATGCAGGTTGGAGTCTGGCGCATGAGAAATATTTTGCTTTAGGTTCAGGCCCGGCACGTGCGATGGCAACTAAAGAAAAAGACGGGCAGGTGTTGCCGGTAGAAGGTTTATATAAAGAATTAGATTATAGAGATACCTGCGAGACGACCACACTGGTGATAGAAAATGATGCGATTCCACCTCTGGAAATTGTCGAGAAAGTTGCTAAAGCCTGTGCTGTTGCCCTGGATAAGTTAACGATTATTGTAACCCCAACTAGTAGTTTGGCGGGTGGCGTGCAAGTTGTTGGTCGGGTTCTGGAAGTGGCGATGCATAAAGCACATGAATTACATTTTCCGTTAGAAAACATAGTCGATGGAATGGGCAGTGCGCCACTCTGTCCGCCACACCCTGACTTTGTTCAGGCGATGGGACGTACTAATGATGCGATTTTATTTGCCGGTCAGGTGCATATCTTTGTTAAGGGCTCTGATGAGGCTGCGGAGAAACTAGCAGTCGCCTTGCCTAGCTCGACTTCAAAAGATTATGGCAAGCCGTTTGCCCAAGTGTTTAAAGATGCTAAATATGATTTTTTCAAAATAGATGGCATGTTATTTAGCCCGGCGAGTGTGATTGTAACCGCAGTGGAATCAGGTAATAGCTTTCGCGCTGGAAAATTAGATAATGATTTATTAAATCAATCTTTTGGCGCTTAAAATTTAATTAGCGATAAGGCTGTATTTTTCCTTGTAAATTAAGGTAAAATGGTCGGCTTTTTAACAGTGGGCTTAGTAGTGCTGGATATTACTGGTTTTAGCTCAAATTCATTGATAGAACATCAATACCTTTTAGAGTACAACAATGACAGATTTATCTCTTTATAGAAATATTGGTATTTTCGCGCACGTAGATGCGGGAAAAACGACAACAACAGAACGAATCCTAAAGCTGACAGGTAAAATCCATAAGCTAGGTGAAGTACATGATGGTGCTGCGACCACTGATTTCATGGAACAAGAGCAAGAACGTGGAATTACTATCCAGTCTGCTGCGACTTCATGTTTCTGGAATGATTACCGCTTCAATATCATTGATACTCCGGGACACGTTGACTTTACTATTGAGGTATACCGCTCGTTAAAAGTACTTGATGGTGGTGTCGGAGTGTTCTGTGGATCAGGTGGTGTAGAGCCACAATCAGAAACTAACTGGCGTTATGCAAATGACTCAGAAGTTGCGCGTATTATTCTAGTCAATAAACTAGATCGCTTAGGTGCTGATTTCTACCGAGTTGTTAAGCAGGTTGAAGACGTGCTCGGTGCTCATCCAGTCGTCATGGTTTTACCGATTGGTGCAGAAGATGATTTCGTTGGTGTCGTTGATTTACTCACCGAAAAAGCATGGGTGTGGGATAACTCAGGTGATCCAACAAACTATGAAATCCAGGATGTTCCTGCGGATATGATCGATGACGTAGCAGAATATCGCGAAAAATTAATTGAAACTGCGTTAGAGCAAGACGATGTGGCAATGGAAGCTTACCTGGAAGGTGAGATACCAAGTATAGAAACTATCAAGGCATGTATCCGTAAAGGTACAATCAACCTTGATTTCTTCCCTACTTACTGTGGTTCTGCTTTCAAAAACAAAGGTATCCAATTGGTACTGGATGCAGTAGTTGATTACCTACCATCACCGACTGAAGTTAAGCCACAGCCAGAAGTGGATGAAGAGGGTGAAGAAACAGGTGAATTTGCAGTTGTTGATATAGATCGTCCATTCCGTGCTTTAGCGTTCAAAATCATGGATGACCGTTATGGTGCACTAACTTTCGTACGTATTTACTCAGGTAAACTGAATAAAGGCGACACGATTATGAATAGCTTTACCGGTAAAACAGAACGTGTCGGTCGTATGGTAGAGATGCACGCAGATGAACGTATTGAATTAGATCACGCACAGGCGGGTGATATTATCGCCATTGTGGGTATGAAAAACGTAAAGACGGGTCATACGCTATGTGATCCTAAAAATCCTGCTACATTAGAACCGATGGTTTTTCCAGATCCAGTTATCTCAATTGCAGTATCGCCAACAGATAAGGCTGGCTCAGAGAAAATGGGTATTGCGATTGGTAAAATGGTTGCAGAAGATCCTTCGTTCCGTGTTGAAACAGATGAAGATTCAGGTGAAACTATTTTACGTGGAATGGGTGAGTTACATTTAGATATTAAAGTTGATATTCTAAAGCGTACACATGGTATTAATGTAGAAGTAGGTAAACCTCAAGTGGCTTACCGTGAAACAATCACTAAGTCGATTGAAGATAGTTACACACATAAAAAGCAATCAGGTGGTTCGGGTCAGTTTGGTAAAATTGATTATAAAATTGAGCCAGGTGAGCCAGGAACAGGTTTTATTTTTGAATCAAAAGTAACCGGTGGTAACGTTCCTAGAGAATTCTGGCCAGCGGTAGAAAAAGGTTTTAAAGGTATGATTGGTACAGGGGTATTAGCAGGTTTCCCTTGTTTAGATTTTAAAGTTACTTTATTGGATGGTGGTTTCCACGCAGTGGATTCATCAGCCGTTGCATTTGAAATTGCAGCGAAATCAGCCTATCGTCAATCAATCCCTAAAGCGGGCCCTCAATTAATTGAGCCTATTATGAAGGTTGATGTCTTTACTCCTGAAGATCACGTAGGTGATGTTATTGGAGATTTAAACCGTCGTCGAGGCATGATTCAGGGACAAGACGCAGGTGTTGCTGGTGTTCGGATTAAAGCAGAAGTACCGCTAAGCGAAATGTTTGGGTATATCGGTGACTTACGTACGATGACTTCAGGTCGTGGACAATTCTCTATGGAATTCTCGCATTACTTGCCATGCCCTAAAAACATATCTGAAGATGTGATTAAAGAAGTTCAAGAGCGTGAGAAAGCGAAAAAATAATTTATAAGGGTTTTGTTAACCCAGTTTTTAGCTTACAAAAAAGCCACCCGCGTTTAGCTGGTGGCTTTTTTTATGCGTGTCGAGCCGGAAAGAGGTGTGTAAGTCGCTTGTTCTACGTGCTAGATATAAGACGGACAATGACAATCTGGCTTTAAGCGGCTTGTTGCCTTTTCTGGATCGTATGCGTTGAACTGACGTTATTGCCAACACTGACTTCGACATCCAGCGCCTTTAATAAGCCATTTTCGATTGAATAAATTCAGCCGTGTACAGTTAAATCCTGATGTTCTCGTCAGGCGCGTTGTACGATATTGGTATGACAAACATTAGTAACCTGTACGATAACATTCTTCTCGCACAATAAGTCTAGTTGTTCCTTTTCTGTTGCTTCATCATCGATTTCGTCCTTGTGTAAGCGATATACATCTTTAATATGCCCCCCAGCCAGTTTATCAATTAAGCTTAGCTCTTTTACATCATAAGTCGCTTTGATGCCACCGTAGCCATAGTGACCACAGACGATGATATGTTTAACTTTTATGGCTTCAGCAGCAAATTAAATAACAGATAGATAGTTCAGGTCGGTGTGTACCATAACATTGGCAATATTACGGTTAACAAAGACTTCTCCGGGCGCCAGATTTCTGATACCGGGCTATCGAAACAATCGATTCAGAGATATTTAGGAGATTGCTGCTTAGATAAATTAAGAAAAAAATCAAGGTCATGTTCCGTCATTTTTATGCCCAGGCTTGATCCTTTTTTAATAAACATTTTAATTGGCGGAGCATAAAATTCTTGTTGTTTTTATTATTATTTGGAATTTAAGAGGGCGTAACACTAGAAAACTATTACCCGGAAATTCCATTTAAATGTCATGATTAATTGGTCGCCAGAAAAATACTGCCATGTATTAATTTGCGCTTTATAATGCATGTTTATAGGTGCGAATCAGCAAATAAAACGGACGCATAGCACACTAAAATTGGTTTTAGTGCTTGTGATTTTAATTATAATTTTGAATAATAAACAATTCGCTGCATGCGTTGAGGGCATTTTCTGCATTCAGTGGGTGAAATTAACAGCTGAGGAAAGGCAGTAGAACTTAATTAATACAGGTATAATATTAATAATAGCTTATTCTTTGGTTACTTTTATGCAGACATTTGATATGCCCAGTGTCTGCTAGACTATGATTAATAGGGCATGGAGATATAAAAAATGAAAAAAATTATCACTGGTTTAATGATGATGTTAATAACTTCTGTTTCATATGCGGGAATATATAAGTGTACGGCCTATTTGGATGGGGCTCAGGCCGGACCTGCGATTAAAGTTAATGCTTCAAAAACTCCAATTGCTGAAACTAAAGCTCAAGATCGTATGGTCAAAGCGGGACAGAAGTTAGACTATGTAAAATGTGAGAAAGTAAAATAGGTCGTTATAGAGCTATAGAGCAATGATTTCTTGGAATCGAAGATATTGCTCTCTCGACTTTACATATTCGAGTAAAGGCGGGGGTAGGCGGTTAGCGCCACTTAAATCTATATATAGAAGTTTAATCACGGTTTATCTGTATAAATTGCAATATGCAGTAATTGGTGGCTCTAACCGGCTACCCCGTTTCGAGTATTTGTAGCTAATTGATGGTGGTTTGATCAAGCCCCGCAACAAGACATATTACAGGGCTTGTTTATAGTGGTATCAATTCTTCCGTGTTCTAAGCTGGTATTTACCATTTTTCATCACGATAAAATAGTGGTCTAGCATAGGGTGGTGAATGCTGGAAATATCTTCACTTATTTCAAGATTACGTTCGGCTACATAGGTCTGATGAATACTATTATCGACCAACACGTGGTACCAGGGCCGGTCTTTTGGAGGCCGGCTTTGAGCACTCTGTTGGTACCAATCGTCAGTGCCCAGAAACTTGTAATCAACATCAATAACGATACCACGGTAATTGAATAAGCGATGCTGAACAATTTGCCCAATGGAAAAATTGGCGACACTCATTATTTTATCCTCAGAGTTAGTAGTGGCTAATCCCAGTTATAATTTACAGGGCGGTGTCGACAATTATAACCATTCCTGTTTAAGCGGAGGGAGGTTTCGAACTTAAATCTGCTAAATTTTCTACGGGTATGCTTAGTTCGATTGCGACAGTTACAACTCCACGCTATCAAGAAGATCTTTCGGTCGGGTAATACTTAATAATTTGCCACAGCCCTCACTTAATACATTCCAGTCATCTGGCATATCAAAGACTGCAAGTGTTGCCGTGGGTAATAATTTCCCGCAATCAGGGATAGCTAGGCTGCCCTTATTTAGAAATACTAACAAGGACTCCAGTTCTGGATTATGTCCTATTAACAATACTCGTTTACTATGATGTGGGCATAGTGCCAATGCATTTTTCAGCTGCCTTAAATTTGCAGCATAAAGTTGTGAGCGATAATGAATCTGTTGCACAGTTAAGCCCATGGCTTCGGCTACTATTTTAGCTGTATTTTTGGCTCTTGCGGCTGGCGAACTCAGGATATAGTCCGGAATCAGGGCTTGTTGCTGTAGCCACAAGCCCATACGTTGTGATGCTCTTTTGCCACGTGTTTTCAAAGGCCTTTTAATATCACCATGACCGACACTCCAGTCGGATTTACCATGTCGTAAAATCAATAGTTGCCTGTTCATTAAAACGCCTCAAAGATGAATAACCTTTGGCTTAGATGCGAACATGTTAGCTAGGCTTAACAAAATAAGGCACTGCTGTGTTAGTAAACATCCCTTACATAGCGCTTATCTTTTTTCATTTGATTAACGTATTCTGCTGCTTGTTCTTCTGACATGCTGCCTTGAGTGGAAATTACATCATGCAATGCTTTATCGACATCTTTGGCCATGCGGTAGGCATCGCCACAGACAAAGAAATACCCGCCTTGTTCTAGCAGAGTAAATAATTCTGCGCCTTGTTCACGCATACGGTCTTGAACGTAGATTTTTTCTTCCTGATCACGGGAGAAGGCAAGGTCTAGTTTGCCTAATACGCTACTCTTTTGCATTGCTTCAATTTCATCGCGGTAGATAAAATCTGTAGAGGCATTACGGTCACCAAAAAATAACCAGTTAACCCCTTTGGCATTTCTGAATTCACGTTCTTGCAAAAAAGCACGGAAAGGTGCGATACCCGTTCCAGGGCCGACCATAATCATCGGCAGGTCATTGTCTTCAGGTACTCTGAAGACTTTATTGGGGCTGAAGAAGCAACGTACAGCGGTCTCTTCATTGGCTAAATCAGACAGGTAAGTTGAGCAAACGCCTTTGTGTTCGCGATCATGACTGTTATAACGCACGCTGCTGATGGTTAAATGTACTGTGTCAGGATGGGCTTTGCCACTGGACGAGATAGAGTAGGCTCTATGCTGCAGTGGTTTAAGTAAGGCTAGAAACTCGGCGGCCGAGAATTGCATTTCAGGGGATTGCAGTAATAAATCCAGGGTGTCACGTCCCCATAAATAACTGGCAAGTTTGTCTTTATCACCAGAGCTTAAGGCATTATTTAGCTTCTGATCGCCAGAGCGTTTAGCAATTTCTTCTAATAATTCTTTACTTGGCAGTTTGATTTCAAAGTGTTCGCTTAATGCTTGAGTGAACGGCATTAATTCTCCGCTAACCGGCTCATCTTCATCGCCGCTGCAACCAATTGCGCTGATAATATCGCTGACTAATTCCGGGCAGTTAACTGGGACAACATTCAGGGCGTCACCTGCTTCGTAGCTTAATCCAGAGCCTACAATGGAAATTTCATAATGGCGAATTTCTTTTGAAGAATCAGGGCTGCTTAATAAGCGGTTAGTGACGAGTTTGCCCAGGAATGGGTTTTTACGGCCATATTTTGGTGCGTTTGAAGTCTTGCTACTGTCCACAGTGATTGTTGCAGCACCATCAGCCATCAGTGGAATTGTGTTGCTAATCCAGGCTTCAGCCGCATCGTCAAAATCAACATCACAATCTACCCGCTCATACAGACGTTTGGCTCCGAGTTTTTCCAGGCGTTGATCCCAGTCTATACCTGCTTGGCAGAATAAGTCATAACTAGTATCCCCGAGGGCTAGTACCGAGTAGTGCATTTGCGCCAGGTCGATGCTGTCGTCTGAACTAATGGCATCCCATAGCATCTGCGCGTTATCCGGCATTTCGCCTTCACCGTAGGTACTGGTGATGATTAATAGGTATTCAAGCTTGATAAAATTATCAGCCTCAATTTCATCCATACTCAACACATTAGGGTTTAAGCCATGCGCTTTAGCAAGTTGAGCGGCATCATAGGCAACCGATTCCGAGTTACCTGTTTGCGAACCGTATAAAATGCTAATAGTGCGGGCATTAGCAGCATCGCCGGAACCTGCACTTTGTAATATATGGGAATGCATGCCTGCAAAAAAACCACCTAACCAGGCTTGTTGTGCCTCATTGAAAGGTATGTTTTGAGAATTATTCGCTGTTTTCATGGGCTATTCTTAAAAAGGTCTTTATGTAAAGTAAGTTTGGTAGCAAAGTGTTTACTTTTTAATGTAAGGGTCGTTATTAAATACCTGGATTTTAGTTTAGGCAGCTTCTTTGATTTTGATCATATCCTGGATAACTACCTGGCTGTTTAGTGCTGCAAGGTATTCATCGACACTAGGTATATCCTGCAGTGCCTGGTTGTTAATCTCTGTCTGTTCGATAATCCAGTTAGTCGATCCAATCGAGTAGATGCTTTGTACATCGCGCAACATTAATGCCTGCTTATAGTCATTTAAGCGCTTATTGGCTAGCAGGTTAGCCAGCTGCATATCATCATAGTTTGCGTAGGCTTCACGCGTTTCTTTGACTAAAACATCCTGCAGTTTTCTTGCTCTCGTCGTAATCAGGCGCTGTGCGGCAACTTCAGTTTGTTGTTGGCTCTGTACTTGAGTGGCTGCAATTTGCGTTGCTTTATTCAGTACCGTAAAGCTATTGATCATTTTAAAGGCAAGCAGGCTATCGGTTTCACCATAATCAGGCGTTAGGCCGCCAAATAAAACATGACTACCAGCATAGGCCTCTTGGACCTGAATGATTTGCTGTTGTGCCTGATCAACGGCCAGTTCTTCAATAATGGTTTTGCGATCCACTGTTGTCGCTATAAATTCTGCTGTCTGAGTTTTGTATAACCAGAGCGGAATGGCAAACTTAAAATGCTCACGCTCTTTATCCCAGTTATCCAGTATTTTTTGTGCGACACTGGACTCAGCATACTCAGCATGTTGCTCTAGCATCGCTAAAATAAATTGCTCATGCGCGCGTGCGGTATCACAGTCTTCTGTTAAGTTTCTTATTTCAATCGAAGAAGCATCATATAAATGCTGTAATTTATCTTTAGGATCATATTGGTACGCATTTCCGCCGGACATGCCGTTACAGAAACCTTTACCAAAACTGCCGAGATTTAATACCGCACCGTTAGTCATATACTCACAAGCGAAATCACCTACGCCTTCGACAACCGCCATTGCACCCGAATTACGTACAGCAAAGCGGTCGCCCGCTTCACCGTTAATAAAGGTTTTGCCACCGGTGGCACCGAATAATGAGAAGTTGCCGACTAAGACATTCTCGCCCGGGACTTTATGTCCGCCGCCAGGTGATTTAATAATAATGGTTCCGCCGCAGGATGATTTACCGACACCATCATTACAGGTACCGGTATGTTCCATGCGCATACCGTCATTATTGAATGCGGCATAACTTTGTCCGGCTGAGCCGTGAGTGCGTACAATCAGTGAATCAGGCGCTAAATAGCGACGCTGATGCTGGTTGGTATAAACTTTAGAATGTTCAGTTTTTAGTTGATAAGCTAAAAGCCGCTCTATATCAATCGCTGTCTGGCCACCCACTGTTTTGTGACGGTTATTCAGCTTAAACTCAGCGCCTTCAATAATGACCTGTTCCTGCTTTGCCTTTATAAAGCTGGCTTTGAATTGCGCCATGATTTTGTCATCAATAGAAAAATCAGCTTCCAGGTAAACCGGGTTATCAATATGTATTACATCAACATAATTGAGCAGCTTGCTAAAGTTCATTTGACCAATCATGGTTTTATGATCCATCAAATGCAATAAGTCAGTTTGACCGCGTATTTCCGCGAGACTACGGTAACCCAGTGCAGCAAGGATTTCACGTACTTCATGCGCCAGATTCATAAAATACTGGGCCAAAACCCGGGGATCACCTTTAAATTCTTCATGAATGGTGGTCAAACCAGCAGGGCAGCGAATATTACAATTTTTTGCCATCACACAGCGCAGCATCATCAGGGCTGTGGTACCGAATTCAAAGGAATCACCACCTAGTATGGCTGACTTAACGACATCGGAACCATTCTGGTGTGCGCCACTACAGCGTAATATGACTTTATCGCGCAAGCCATTTACTGACAGCGCTTGATGCACTTCGGAAATACCAATTTCAGGTGAGCGTCCGGTATTTTTTAGGCTGGTTACTGCTGCAGCCCCGGTACCACCAGTATTACCTGCGACGTTAATCACGTCTGCACCGGCTTTAGCAACTCCCACAGCGATAGTACCAATTCCTTCCGAAGAAACCAGTTTTACGACTACTCTAACGCGAGCCGCTTTGGCATCGTGAATTAGTTGGCCTAAATCTTCAATCGAATAGGTGTCATGGTGCGGAGGAGGGCTGATTAATTCAACTTTAGGTGTTCCACCTCTAGCGGCTGCAATTTCTACCGAGACTTTAGCCGCAGGTAACTGGCCACCTTCACCGGGTTTTGCACCCTGAGCGATTTTAATTTCAATTTCTTCGATATTTAAGTCGGCAAGATAGCCAGCCCAGACACCGAAACGGCCTGATGCAAATTGCTTGATTTTGCTGGAACGAATAGTATTAAAGCGACTCGAATGCTCGCCACCTTCACCCGAGTTACTCATGGCTCCGGCGATATTAGTACCTTGTGCCACTGCTTCATGCGCTTCAGCTAATAAGGCTCCATGGCTCATTGCGCCTGTTGCCAGGGTTGGTGTGATTTCATGCGCAGGCTGCACATCGCCTAGGCTAATTGCTGCGCGGGCGCCGATAATCGTGCTCAGATACAGTCCAGCAAGGCTGTGTGCGTCTTCGACTGTGATTTGAATAGCTGTCTGTGTTACTTCAACAGTCAGTGCCTGATCGGCAAAACGTGAGCTAAAATGCGCAGCCAGATTTTCCAGACGCTGCTTAGTGGAGTCATTACTTAAGCTGACCTCAAATCCATTACCCTGCTGGAGCTGGGTAACGGTTAAGCCACGAATACTATAATTAATATTCCCGCGTAGATTCTGTTTACCTAAAATGGCATCAAATTCGGCCGTTTCTTTAGCACGGGAAATATCAGCTGGATAGCTCATAACATCACGTAAGGCTGCTGGGCGGCCATCACGTTCCTGCATCAGAATCTTGCTGAAATTACGGTAAGCAGGGGTTATGCCAAAGTTATCAATTTGCTCTGGTGTACGTTTCTCATAACCAAAGTCAGTATAGGCCGTATCGCTAACAGCGGGTGATTTGTCCTGATTAACATACAGAATATCTTCATCTGTCATATTAATATATTCACGTACCGATGAGTTACCAAAGGTATGGCCGGCACCTTCATTACGCTCTTTAAAAAGACCCAGGAAGGGTATATCACTTTCGTTATCTACTTCAAGAGCTTTGGCATGCCATTCTGTCGCACTGGCTGCAATATCCGCAAAACGAACACCACCTACAGAAGAATTAATATTGGGGAAGTAGATTTCCAGAATCGGCTCATCGGTATCGATGTAATTAGACTCAAAGAACTCACCACCGATGTAGCTTTCTGCAGTACATAGGCCGAATTTACCCATGATTTTCATTAGCGATTTTTCTACCGCTTTTTGAAATCTGTCTAGTGCAGTCTGTTGCGTATCGATACTGTATTGCGAGATCACCCGGTTATGCACACTGAGTGGGCAGATAGCAGATGCTCCAAAACCCAGGATAGTCGCAACATCATGTGCGCTAACTGCCTGCCCCGTTTCAGAAATCAGTGATGAATTAAAGCGTAAGCCTTCTTTTACCAGATGTTGATTAGCGGCTGAAATCAGTAACAGGGCAGGGAGGGCTGCCTGATCTTTGCTGATGTTAATATCGCTAAGAATAATGATGCCGGTATTGTTTCTTGCGGCTCGGCCTACTGTATTACAAACTTCTGTTAAGGCCTGTAGCAGGTTTTTAGCATTTTGCTCGGCATCTTCTGTATCAACTGTATATAAAGCATCTATGGTTTGTATGCTAACAGTAGGCTGTTGGCGAATTTGTTCCAATTGAGTGCGTTGCAAAATTGGCGAGCTAATCACTAGTTGCTGACTGTTTTGCTCAGAAAAATTGGGTTTTGCACCCAGAGCAACGCGCAAGGACATACCATCACTTTCACGCAGTGAATCCAGTGGCGGGTTAGTGACCTGGGCAAAGCGCTGGCTGAAATAACGTGACATTCCACCTTCAGCACTTGACAGGGAATTAGGCGTAACGCCATAACCCATCGCAGAAATTTTTTCTAAGCCGGTGCTTAACATAGGGTCTAGCAAGAATTTAAAACTTTCCTGATTAAGCGAATAAGCGGTATGCTGCTGATCTATATTAAAGCTATGTTGATTATCTATCTCGGCTAATGTAACAGTTTCCAGTTCATCCAGATGAATCGCGCGTGCTTTTAATAGCGCATGATAATCTGTTTCTTTTGCCAGGCGTTCCATCACTTGATAGCTGTTGTAGGCTTCGCCGGTGCTATGATCAAAATAAATCATGCCGCCCGCTTCGATACGCCCACGCTTTAAGATATCTGCAGAAGGAAAGTCGATTTGCCCCGCTTCTGACATAACCGCTAAATAGTCTATTGTTTCAACAGAGCGCAGAGGCCGTAAGCCAAGGCGGTCAAGACGTGCGCCAACGCGTATGCCATCATTAAAAATCAGTGCCGCTGGGCCATCATTTTTCTCTTCATACAAGCTGAAATACTCCAGCATAGCTTTTACGTCAGCCGATAAAGTGGTGTCGTTTTCCCAGGCAGGTGGCATCATCGCTAGAATAGCAGTGACAATATCCAGCTTATCTTCATGAATGCGGCGTGATAAAGTTTGATCCAGGCGACTGGAATCTGATTGGCCAATAGGAAAGACCAGGTTTTTACCATGTTGTCTGGCAATTGCCTGCTCGCTGAGGCGGTTTTTCTTATCTGTGTTTAATTCGCCATTATGCGCCATATAGCGGAATGGCTGAGCCATCATCGTTGCTGGCGCGGTATTGGTAGAAAACCGGGTATGGAAAAATAGGGTATTAATTTCGTGGTCTTTATCGTATAAGTCAGTGAAGTAAGGAATCACTTCGCCTGAGTTCAGACGGCCTTTATAAACCTGGGTGCGAGAACTCATCGATAGCGGATAAAATCCATCTAGTTCATGACGGGTATAACCTTCTTCTTCAATACTTAATAGAACGTCTTGAATATAATATTCAAACTCATCATGGCTAGCGCTTTTTGCTAATGCATCTGGGCGACCAAAGATCACTTGCTTAATAGGCAGTTGAGCATTAATTGAGGCTTGATTGAGCACACTATTATCGACTGGGATATCACGCCATTTGATAATGGGTAAACCATGCTTCTTTAGATGACTAACCACTAAGTCATGCGCTGCAGAGTCAAAATGGCTGTGATCTTCGGGGAAGAAAAAGTTGGCAACGCCGAACTGACCTAGCTGCAAGTCTTGTTTTGCAGTAACTTTGCGGAAAAACTTCAGTGATAAATCAATATTGACACCAGCACCATCGCCAATGCCTTCCGCGCTCATGCCTCCTCGATGCGGAATGGTGCATAAGGCTTCATGTGATTTATTCAGCAAATCATGCGTCTGTTTGCTTTGTTTATGAGTAATAAAGCCCACGCCACAGCTATCTTGTGAAGTTTCAGCGTTATATAACAATTGATCTTTTTTATCTAATGGGGAATATTTGTTCATTGATCCAACCCGCTTAGCAGTTTATGGTTTTAACTCTGCATTTAATTAATGATAGGTATTTGCTAATACAGTAAATGTTGCGCTTGTCTGAACGCTCTAGCCGCTACTGCATTGTTGTTCAAAGTGACCCATTAAAACCATTTAGTTAATAAAATTTTTCTGTAGTGAAACTGTTCAATAATAACATGGAAAATCTATTTTGTCATTTTCGCTGACATGGAAAAATATAGGTCTATTTGTGTTATTACTTAAGGTTTATTAAACGCCGTACCCCCCGCTTATTCCTGGGTATACACGACACTGAAATTAAAGAGTGCGCTCCTGACTTGATTCCAGTACTAGACACTTAAAATCTCTGGCTTTGCTATTATTTACGATTAAGTGGGCTTGGTAACTTGTACAAACGCAAGGTAAAGAAACAGGAAAAATTCCTATATATTTGTTCCTGCTTAACTAATACAATTCTGCTAAGTGAAAAACTCGATAATAAGATAATGATTAACAAAACCTTGCCGTGTACCTTTATATTGCTATGTGTGAACACTGCGACATTCGGGGCAGAAAAAAAACCTATTGAAGGACGGTCTAATGAACAGGTGTCTGTTGATGGACAAATGATTGAGCTGGAAACAATCAATGTTGTTAATACTACGCCCTTAGGAGCCGGTATTGCAATAGACAAAGTCACTACCAATGTACAGGTGATGACTGCTGAGGATATGGCAAGAGCACAAAGTATTTCCATTGCTGATTATATGAATCAATATATGGGCAGTGTTTCGGTAAATGATGCACAGAATAATCCCTTACAGCCCGATATCCAATATCGTGGCTTTACGGTCTCGCCTTTAATGGGCTTGCCGCAAGGCCTTTCTGTCTATACCAATGGCATACGTTTTAATGAGCCCTTCGGAGATTCGGTACATTGGGACCTGATTCCTAAAGGGGCAATTGACAGCATGACTTTACAAGGCGGAAACAATCCGGCTTATGGTTTGAATAGTCTAGGTGGTGCGATTTCAATGCAGACAAAAACTGGTTTTACTGCCCCCGAACACAGTTTGACTCTGAGTGGCGGTTCCTGGTCGAGACATAATGAAGAGCTGACCAGTGGCTGGAATAATGGTGAGTTTGCATATTTTCTTGACCTACAGTACTTTCATGAAGATGGCTGGCGAGATTTTTCTGAAAGCGGCGTATTTAACGGGCTAGGCACTTTAAGCTGGAAAGGAGATGACGGACAGTTAAATTTGACATTGGCAGGAGCCAACAGCAGTTTAATTGGTAATGGCGCTATTCCGGTTGAACTCGAAGCGGTAAACAGAGCCGCAGTTTTTACCCATCCTGATAAGACCAGTAATCATTTTTTCTTATCTGCATTGGATGGGAATCTATGGGTTAATGAAGAGACTGAACTCGCCGGTAATATTTATTATCGTAGTAATCGTATCGATTCGCTGAATGGCGATGGCAGTGAATTTGAAGAATGTGATGATGCCCCTGCCTTTTTATGCGAAGAGGGAAGTGATGAGATCGTTGAAGATGTCAATGGCAATCTAGTGGCGGCAACTGATGCGGTGGAAGGGGGTACGCTGAACACCTCGGAAACTGATCAATGGTCGTTTGGCTTGGCTTTACAATCGGCTTTTAATCAGAGCCTATGGGGGTATGAGAATCAGTTTGTGATTGGTAGTAGTTATGATTTAGGCAGAGTTGCCTATAGTGCAGATACCGAGTTAGGTTCGCTCACAGATGAACGAGGGGTCAATGGTTCTGGCATCCTGGTTAATGAGTCGCGGGTGCGTTTAGATACCACTACCAATTCATTCGGTATTTTCTTTACTGAAGTTTTTAATGTCACTGAGCAACTGGCAGTTAATTTGGCGGGGCGTTATAACCACGTAGAAATCGATATGCAGGATCGCTATGGAGCTGAGCTGACTGGTAAGCATAAATTTGACCGCTTTAATCCTGCAGCCGGTTTAACCTATGCCTTTATGCCAGAAATTAACTTTTATGGAGGCTATAGTGAATCATCACGAGTGCCGACGCCGATGGAATTAAGTTGTGCAGATCCTGATGACCCCTGTAAATTGCCCAATGCATTTATTGCCGATCCACCATTGGAACAGGTTGTAGCTAAATCCTGGGAAGTTGGTTTTAGAGGGCATTTTTCTAATGTGCTGGATGGTGTGATTCAGTGGAATCTAGGTTATTTTAATACTGTAAATCATAATGACATTATTTTCCAAAGCGCAGGTACAGCGAATAGCGCTGGCTTTTTTGATAATGTTGGCAAGACGCAAAGACAGGGTGTCGAGTTAGGTCTGAGTAGCGCATTTTTTGATCGCTGGCGTATGGCGCTGAACTATTCTTATATCGATGCTGTTTTCTTAACTCCCTATACATCACATAGCCCCAGTAACCCATATGCGGACCAAAATGGAGAGATTCAGGTGCAAAATGGTAGTCATATCCCGGGAATTCCTGCGCATATAGTCAAGTTTTCTTCTGATGTTGATATTATCGAAAGCTGGACCTTTGGCTTTAATGTCTTATTTAATGCCGAGCAGTTCTTGCGTGGTGATGAGGCTAATCTGGATACACCGCTGGGTTCCTTTGCGGTGGTTAATTTACAGACTGAATATCGCTTTAATGAGCACTTTACGATTTTTGGTCGCCTGGATAATCTGTTTAATGAAAAATATAATAACTTCGGTACTTACGGTGAAACCGGTGATGTGCTGGAAGGCATCGGGATCCCCGATCAAGATACGCGATTTGTTGGAGTTAGTTCGCCACGGGCGGGGTGGGTTGGTATTAAGTTAACTTTATAGACGGATGTAGAGTGGACTGAAGTCCGCTCTACATGAAAAAAAGGTATAAAAAAACCCGCGTTAAGCAGGTTTTTAGAGTATTTAAACTTTATTATTTTTATTTTTAAATGGAAAACTATTCCTTTTTAAACTTATTTATTATTTTTATTTGTTAAGCAATCTTACCTCGCTGTCCCTATTATTATTTACTTAATTCCCTCAAGTGGGACGAAGTATATATCAATAATTTAGTGAGTGTCCATCAAAAAAAATGATATTTTAAGTGAAAAATGTTTCGAGTCGAAAACATAATTTAAAAACAAGGGTTTGAATTTTCTGCTGGGTGAATTTTATCTGTGTGATTTGGCATTCTTTGCCTGCGATATAGTTTATGGAGATTATTTTTTATCGTTATAGAGTTTGATTAAAGTAGCAGGGTCTTGTTCTAAAAAACCTCGGCTACCATGTAGCTGCATAAGTTGTGCAGCTAGAGCTGACATAGGCGTAGCGGTTGATTGGGTGCTGGCTAAATCAGTCGCCATATTAAGGTCTTTTAATAATGTTTTTACGCGCCATTTTACCGGTGTGAAGTTGCTATTCGCCATTTCAGGAGCGACAATTTGCAAGGGTTTGGAATCGGCAAAGCCACCCGCCAGAGCCGTGGCAATTTTACTGCTATCAACGCCAGATTTTTCTGCCAATGCAAGCATTTCTGCAATAACCAGAATATTGCAACTCACGATCATTTGGTTGCAAACCTTGGTCACCTGACCGCTACCCACATCGCCCATATGCGTCAGTTGGCTGTATAAGGGAGCTAAAACCTCACGGGCAATCTGAACGGACTTTTTATTGCCGCCAGCCATAATGGCAAGACTGCCGTTAGTCGCTCCGGCCACACCACCAGAAACGGGAGCATCAACCCAATCCATGGCGCAATTATGGTGTAATAACTGAGCTAATTGACGGGTTACTTCAGGGTGAGTGCTGGATAAATCAATCAGCAATTTATGTTTGTTACCTTGGATAAGAATATGTTGTTTAACGATATCCTCGACGATTGGACTATCCGCAAGGCACAGTAGGATAATACCGGATTGCTCGACTAGTTCAGCGACACTCGCACAAGGTACTGCACCGGCTTTCGTTACTGTGCTGAGTTTTTCTGCGGTACGGTTCCAGACATTAACGCGATAACCTGCAGCTAATAATCTCAGTGTCATGGGCTGCCCCATTAGCCCGATACCGATAAACCCCAGGGTCTGTTTAGTATTATGCATAAGAGAGCAGGATAATTATGACGGGTCTGTTAATTTTACAGCTGTGCCATAGGCAAGAATTTCAGAGGCATTAGCCATAATGGCACTGGTCGTAAAGCGTATATTAATAATTGCATCGGCTCCGCGCTTGTTTGCTTCATCGACCATTCTCTCGATGGCAATGTCTCTGGCATCGGCTAACATTTCGGTATAGCCGACAATTTCCCCGCCAATAATCCCTTTTAATCCCGCCATAAGATCACGTCCCACATGCTTGGATTGCACGACATTACCTGTGACAACTCCCAGGTTTTCCTGGATAGTTTTACATGGGATTTCAGGTGTGGTTGAAAATTGCATTTTGTTTCCTCAGGGATTATAAAAATAAAGAGTGAGTGAATAAACATAACATGAAAGTTACATAGCTTACGCAATAAATAGCGATTTAGGAAGCGGGGTCTTCAGCCCTGAATGGTACTATGCGAGGCTGAAGCCCGCGCTTCCTATTTATCAATAGCCTGCGCGTTCTTTAATTGTATATCTGCGACTACAATAAGATGATCAGAAAGATTGCCTGGCACGACTATGTAGTTTATAAGTTCTAGCTCGTGGGAAATTAATATCCAGTCTAGTCGATGGTTATCGCCATAAGTAGATAAATTATCTGTCAGGGGTTTATATACTTGTAATTCTCCCTTTTCAGCAAGTTTTTTAATAGCCGACTTCTCAGTAAACCAACCACTGTTAAAATCACCTAATATGATTAAGGGGGTATTTCTGGTGGATAATAGTTACTGTATCTCGGCTATCTGCTTTTCTCGAACCGCCTGCCTGGAAAAATCAAGGTGTACAGAAATAATATCAATATTAATTTTCTGGCCTAATTCTGGATCGAGCTGCCACTATACTCGTGTGAGTAAGAAGCCTTTATTGACGATTGGAGGGGAGGGCTTAAAGTTGTATGCCAGCGTTTCAGCAACAGGCCAGCGGGATCAAATTGCTATGCCATAATCGAATAGCCAGCTACCCATGTCATTATCACCGGGAAAATTGCCTTGTTCGGCCTTTGTATGTACCTGAGTAATATTAAGGAATGCAGGATGTAATGATTAACAGAGCGGTAGTAAATAAAAAACCCTTTGCAGGGTTAATTAATATACACTGCCAGCCATGGAAAGCGAACGCGAGGGCTGGTAGTCTCCAGAAGGCGTAGGGCCGTTGTTTTGTCGGAATCGTAGCGCTAGCGTAGGTGGAGACAAAATAAAAGGCATTCTGAAACGCCGTCCAGTCATTTGAGAGAGTGTTACGAAGCCAGAACCGAGTTTACGATGGTAGTGGCACGTACGCAGGACGTCTAGGGCGCTGAAGGCATTAGTGGTCGCGTGAAGTTTTTGCCGCTTGTTTGGGCTGCCCAAAACAAGCTTTCGCAAAAATAGCGACTCCCCGTTTATTTCTAGGTGCCTTAGCAGTGGAATTATTTGTTGCTCAGTGAGTCTACCGCATCAACAGTTTGAAAAAATACTTCTCCTGGATTTAACTGATCCAGAAAGTTTGTTTGCTGCAGTTTATCTAAAACCGGGCCTTTAACTTCTGCTAAATGCAACAAAATATGTTTGTTATGTAAAGCCTGGATAAGGTTTTCGAGCGCTTCAAAAGCTGTACTATCGATATAACTGACCGATGAGAAAATCAGCACAATATGTTTTAGTCCTGCACTATTAAGGGTTTCGACTTCTATAAAGTCGATAATATAACTGACATTGGCGAAACTGATATTTTCATCAATTCTGATTAATAATAGATTTTCCCAGGTTTCGACCTCGTGGCGGTTTATATTTCTAAAATGTTCTGTCTCCTTGATACGACCTACCACTGCAATATGTGGTCGACTGGTTCTGCGTAAATAACTGATGATGGTGATAATTACGCCCAGAGCGATACCTTCTTCTATGCCTAAGGCAAGTACACCAAGTAAGGTGATTAATTCTGCAATGCCGTCGCCTTGGTCATATTTCCACGTAGTTATGATTTCCCGTAATTTTATTAATGGAAAAATAGCAATCAGGATGACTGCGGCTAGCGCGGCTTTGGGCAGATAGGTGAATTGCTCGGTAAAAAAGATAACCGCGATGCTGAGTATCAAGACGGCTATCAGCATAGCCATTTGCGTACGCGCGCCTGCTGAGAAATTAACCATGGTACGACTAAATCCACCCGCTACTGACATGCCGCCGGAAAATGCCGTTACCAGGTTGGCAGTGCCTAAGGCAATCAATTCCTGATTGGGATTGATTTTTTGGTTTCTTAAAGTTGCGGTGACTTTGGCAATTGCGACGCTTTCAACATAGGCAATAATGGCGATAAAAGTCGCGCCGGGTAGGAGTGCTTGCCACCGAGGCATATTGGTGAAAAATGTAAAGCTGATGTCGGGTAAGCCAGGCTGGATTTCTCCAACGATAGCCACATTTTGCAAGCCAGATAATTGATAGACAGTCACAAGTAAAGTGGTAATGATAACGGCTAATAAAGGGGCTGATTTACTCAGGCCAACAATGACGTTGGTTTTAACATTAAAGCGCTTTAGTAGTGTTGCCAAAGGAGCGCCGAATGAGAGTAGCAATGCAATGCTAAACAGGCTAAGTCCCACTGTATAGTGGTTGAATTGTTGCAAGTAAGCGTTATAGCAGGGCAGGTCAAAACCACACTGATTTTTGGATAAACCCAGTAGATGTGGAATCTGGCTTAATACGATCAGTATTGCTGCGCCGCTGGTAAATCCGGTTAACACCGGGTGGCTGATGAAATTGACTAATCCGCCCATACGTAGCATAGCCATAAATAATAAAATGAAACCACCTTCCGCTGCCAGAATAATGGCATTTTCAACCGTGCTACCTAACGGGGTGATTTCGGGCGCAGTCAAGACGCTGGCAATCATAATTGCGGCAATAGAAACCGGGCCAACAGATAAAGTTCTGCTGGTGCCTAAAAGCGTATAAATAAGCGGAGGTAAAATACTGGCATACAAGCCCATTTGTGGGGGGAGTCCTGCCAGCATTGCATAGGCAATCCCTTGAGGAACCAGTAAAATAGCTGTAATAATGCCAGCAAAAATATCACCGTTCAGGTCTTTTCTAGTGTAATTTTTTAACCAGCTTGAGATAGGGAAATAGGAATTAATCCAGTGACTGGTTTGTGGTGAAGCCATGAAGGTTTTATGCGTGGACGGAATTTAGAGATTGATGAATAAGTAGAGTGAACTTCAGTTCGCGGTTCTGGGGCTCGATCCTTGTGTCTTGCATAGCGGACTGAAGTCCGCTCTACAACCTATTTATCAAACCAGTTTGGCAGCTTATTGGGATTAAGAATCTTCTTTAGTTAATTTTTCCACATAAGATGCTTTATGAGGAATATCAAAGCGAATTCCTTTAATCATAATATGCCAATATAACCATGGAAAACCGAATATTTTTCCAAACCACCACAGGCGGCTATTGGTTCTAGGATCCAGAAATGGGAATGATGGCGTTACTTTTCCGGCATAAGCAAATTCAGCTAACATCACCGTATTTAATGAGGTAGTTAACGGACATGAACCATACCCATCATAGCCTTCAACCAGGTTATTTTCATTGCTTTCTAGTAACTTGAGGATATTATCGACCACAACAGGTACTTGTTTTCTAACAGCGGCAGCAGTTTTGGCATTTGGTGTTGAGCCCGCATCACCTAAGCCAAAAATATTGGGGTATTTATTATGCTGTAAAGTCGCCTGATTAACATCTACCCAGCCACCATCATTTGCCAGTGGACTGGTTTTGATAAAGTCAGGCGCACTTTGCGGCGGGGTAACATGAATCATGTCAAATTCTTTAGTCACTGTAGACTTGTTACCGTCGGCATCAGTCGCTTCAAAGGTTGCAGTTTTAGCCGCACCATCAATCGCCACTAAATTATGATTAAAGTGTGTGTTAATTCCATAATCTGCGATAACTTTGCTCAGTGCCTTAGCAAAGAAAGGCACGCCGAACATACCCGGGCCGGCGTTTAGAAATTCTACATTCACTTTATCTGCGATGCCCTTTTTACGGAAACGGTCGGCTGCTAGATACATGATTTTTTGTGGCGCGCCAGCACATTTTATAGGCATGGGAGGCTGGGTAAACAAGCAATTTCCCGACTCGATTTTTTGCAGGACTTCCCAGGTATATTCAACGGTATCTGGAGAGTAATTGCTGCAAACACCATTTTTACCTAATGTTTCAACCAAACCATCAATTTTATTAAAATCCAATTGTAGCCCAGGGCAAACGACTAAAAAGTCATAGCTGATAACATCCCCAGATTTTAAAGTAACGGTATTTTCATCGGGCTGAAAGCTCTCAGCAAAATCCTTAATCCAGACGACACTTGAATGGATGAGATCTTTTTCATTTTTGGTAGCTCTTTCCAGCGTATATGCACCGCCGCCAATAATGGTAAAGCCGGGTTGATAATAATGTTTTTCAGAAGGCTCGATCAGGGCAATACTAATCGTCGGGTTTTTACGACGCATATTATTTGCAGTAGAGACCCCTGCAGCCCCTCCGCCCACAATAAGAATAGAATGGTGTTGTTCAGACATAAATCCTCGCTTTATATGATGTTAATTATTATTATTTGTAGGGTAATGATTTACAAAACATTCCTGGGTTTTGCTAAGTCAATAATACTCTCTAAACTTGTTGTTTCCAAGCCTCATATCCACCGGCAATAGATAATACATTGGTGTAACCCATATTCTGCAAGGTGTTGGCAGAAAGGGCGGAGCGTTTCCCCGTTGCACAATAGACGATAATGGCAGCCGATTTATCAGCAAGTTCTGCTATTGAGTTGATCTTAAATTCTAGTACCCCACGAGGTAACAAGACTGCCTGGTCTATATGCCCGGCATTAAATTCGCTCTCTTCTCTTACATCAATAATAGTGACCGAGCTATTGGTCATAATATCTTTGGCTTTTTGTAGATCAATTTCAGTGATATTCTGTTTGACCTGGTTGACCAGATCTTCCATAGTCGATGTTTGACGTTTAGGATCAGAGCCCTCGAGGCGTTGTTCGGCATCCTGATTGGCAAGTTCTTCATCTATGCCGCAATAGAGGTTCGCAGGAACAGCCATATCAAGTAGCTTAGGCTTAGGTAAATTGAGGTCGGCCATAATATCCAGGAATTCTTTTTTTGTTTTCCCCGCTATTCTGGTATTGGAAGTGCGTTCCTGGGCAATATTGCTAATCCAGCGACCTTTATAATCATGGCCAGGGTAAACGATAGTATCATCAGACAGCGTGAATAAACGTTGAGTAATGCTGTCATATTGTGCCTCGGCACTGCCGCCTTGAAAGTCCGTACGTCCACAGCCATTGATTAATAAAGTATCGCCGGTAAAAACTCTATCACGCCATAAGAAAGAGGTGCTGCCTGGTGTATGGCCTGGCGTGGCGATGACTTTGATACTTTCATCAGCACCGAATTCAAATACATCACCATCCTGGATTTGAATATCAGCACTGTCTGCGCCACAAAGCGAACTAACGGCAGTTTTAGCGCCAACTTTTTGTCTTAATTGCCCACTTGCAGTGACATGATCAGCATGAACATGAGTTTCAAGTGAGTACTTTAAAGTAAAGTCATTTTCTTGTAGTAAGGTGAGGTACACGGCCAGTTGCGTATTCACTGGGTCAATTAAAACAGCTTCTTTAGTCGCTGGGTCGGCAATTAAATAAGTATAAGTATAGCTTTCTTTATCAAATAGTTGTTTAAATAACATGGGACTGGCTCCTGATTTATAAAAAGTGTGAAGGGCGTCACAAAAATACTATCCGCCTATAATATAATAAAATGCTAATATTACAAAAGGTTTTTTTTCTAATGCCCAGTTTTTTTGTTATTTCTTTTGTGAGTTAGAAAAATGATTAAGTATGGTTCAGCTTATAGCACCAGGTAGAAAGTTATCGGTATGGGTGTACTCAAGATAATAAATCACGAGTCTACATTAACAGCACTTAGACATATACTAGTACTGTAATTTACGCAATTTGGCAGTAGGATCGGATTTTGTCTTCTATTCAAATCAAGTGTTTATTGACGCAACTTACGAGGTTTAAAATAATGAAAATATCAAATGAAACAAAGAGAATAGTCCAGGTGATCGCTTTAGTAATAGTCATTGTCGGGATTATTTATGTAAACTCTACAGCCACGATGACGATGGGTAATTTCCCTGGTAATGGTAGATAAATTAGCAACAATAGTTTTAGTGGCGCTAATAGCTACGTAAATTTAAGTAACGGTAGCTTTAGTTTGGTGAGCAGTTCGCGCGATGCCACGCAGCTGTTTTTCTACGATTCGCCATTAAACTACTCAGTACCGTTCGACTTCAACCCATCAAAAACTTCGTTCGTAAGCAATTCGGCAGCGCCGTTTATCAGCAAGGACGTGAATTTTAATGTCGACCGCGTAGACAGCAAGTGCATCTCGCAGGTGAAGGTCAACGGCGTTAATGCACCTGGCACAAACGCGAGGACTAGAATAGCCGCCAACGCCATGCTGCTTACTATCGAGAACTCGCTAAGCACAGGCGAGTCGCTGCGCTATGACATCGCGGTTTACTCCGCATTTCGCGATGGTCTATTGGCATCTACCTTACAGATCGACGGCATATCTAACGGCGTGCTCGGGCAAAACCTCGTGCCGTATGTTGTGTTTACCAACGAAAAGGACAGCGACGGAGTGTATCATCCTTTTATGGTGATCATGAGCTACGGTAACCCAGGTTCACCACACGGACTCATGGATATTCCCCGTCCACCGGGCGAAGGCGGTGTTTCGCATGAGCATGCAAATGTCACGCGCTACACCAACCTCGACCGCTGCCAGCTATGGAGAGCGAACGCGTGGGCTGGTAGTCCCCAGAAGGCGTAGGGCCGTTGTTTTGTCGGAATCGGAGCGTTAGCGTAGGTGGAGACAAAATAAAAGGCATTCCGAAANNNNCCGAAGGCATTAGCGGTCGCGTTAAGTTTTTGCCGCTTGCTTGGGCTGGGATGCCCAAAACAAGCTTTCGCAAAAATAGCGACTCCCCGTCACTACTCCATCGGCATTCCGATGAAAGACTACGGCGAGGTCACCTCGGTAGCTGACAATATGAGCGTGCTTTCGAATCAACTATGGGACGACGTGGCAAGCAACAAAGGTCCGCGAGACATCTACAACTACGCGAGTACCAACGACAACGGCATCATGATTAACGGCGCGGTGATGTTCCCCGTATACAACAACGTGTTGATTCCCTCGCAAGAGGCCGCAGATCTCTCGGCCAACGGCTGCCACGTAGGTCAAGGCGGCGGACCCCACTGTCACGCTGACGGCTACGAGAGTGAAGGCGTATTAGGCGTGTATAACGATACAGACTATGTAGGCAAAATACACCCACCAATCATTGGCTTCGGCTACGATGGCATTGCATTGTTTGGGGTATATCGCAGCGTAGACTCCGCATTCGAAGGCTATAGCGCTGCACTAGACGCTTGGGGCGGCCACAAGCACAATTTGCTTGGGTATCACTACCATGCTAATCGATCGACCTCGTGGACTGTGAGTGCGCAAGGTGGTGCGACTGGTACGCCCTACCGAATTCGTTCACTTATTGTTGGAGCTTATAAGGGCAAGTTGGTTGATGTGTCTTATTTTGTAAGTAAGAAAGGCGGCGGGGATATGACGTTTTTAGGTGGCCTTTAACCGATGCAGCTCGCTTAAAAACTCGTCTGTGCGAACACATCTAGAACCCTCTCCTGAGAAATTCAGGAACACATTTAGAAGGCTCCGGTCTGATCGGGAAAATAACTAGGGTCAGTGCGACTTTCAACTATAAAATTTTTATTTTTAAATGATGCTAAGTCTTACTAGGAGTGACAGCACTATTGATGACGTAATAAAGTCGCTAATCTAGCAGACTATGTAAAAATTATTTATCACCTTCTAGGGCGTCAATAAAACTTCGTTAGAGGTTGATAAAGTTTATCAACCTTATTACTGCTCAATGAACAATAAAATTAGACAGCAATTGCTGGTAGGATTAAGCTAAAAACAAGCGCCCACCCCAAACTGAAATAGTTTAATTCTATTGGCAGAATGAGATCTGCCTCAGTTTCTAAAAAAGTATCGATCGAGAAATAATCTGTCTTTTTCATCAAGTTGCTAGATTGAATGTTGTAGAGCCATAAGTTTGAACGCGAAATCCTGCAGAATATCTATCGACGAGGGCTACGGCCATTCTCTTCGAGCTATTTTTTGTCCTTCACACCCAGATTTCACACAAAATTCATGCTCAACTGATGTTTTTAGGGTAATGGGTAATCAGGCTGCTCGGGTGGCTTAATTTCCTGCAATTCAAACTCTTTGTAAGATCAGTTCTAACATCAGCTTGCTGCCAAAGTAGGCGAGTAATAACGAGACGAATCCGTATAGCGTCAGGCGGATTGCTTTTTTGCCTCGCCATCCATAGCATTTCCGGCCAATTAATAGACTACTAAAGATAACCCAGGCAATTATAGACAGGATGGTTTTGTGTACCAGATGCTGGGCAAACAGGTCTTCAATAAAGATAAAACCACTGAGCAAGGAGATGCTTAAGAAGAATACACCGGCACTGATCATCTGAAATAGTAAGGATTCCATTGCCTGTAAGGGGGGGAAGGCAAGCATTAAGCGACCAGGATTACGGCTCTTTAGCTGGCGGTTTTGTAGGGCGAGTAATAAGGACTGAAAAGCGGCAATGGTCAGCAGGCTAAAGGCAATAATTGAGCTGAGGATATGCGTATTCATTGCGAATGAGTACTCTTGTGTCGTTTTTACCGTGCTCGGGTAAGCTACATCTAATGTCAGCATCAGAGCTGCAATAGGGAAAAGTGCGATGCCTAGCTTTTCCACCGGTCTGGAAAAGGATGTAATCAACAGCATAAAAACGATGATTAAGGAAATAATCGAGGCGGTATGAAAAAAGCTAAAATCTATTCCTCGTTTTTCCCAGGCGCTTAGTGAAAGTGTTACAAAATGACCTAGTACAGCTACCCAGGCAAGTATTAAGGCCTGTTTTTTTAGGCGGTTCTCTTTTATATCGGCAATTAAAGTGATGCTACTGGCAATATAAAAAAAGCTTGCAAAGCCTTCAAGCAAGAATGGATTCATAGGGAGATATCTTTAAATGGTCGCGATTGTTTGAGTAATGATTTATTCATTTCTGGTAGGGCGTGGCTTTAGCCCTCCTTTAATGTTGGCTGGCTAAAGCCACGCCCTAGGGCTAATATTCACACTTTTAACGTAAAGGTCACAGGTCCATCATTGATCAGTGATACTTGCATATCAGCACCAAATTCACCGGTTTGTATGTAAGGGTAACTGCATTTTGCATGACTGACAAAGTAATTAAATAATTCAGCACTTTTTTCCGGCGTTGCTGCTGGGGTAAAACTGGGTCGGTTGCCTGAATTCGTATCGGCAGCGAGGGTAAACTGAGGGATCAGTAATAATCCGCCCTGGATATTATTTAAACTCAAATTCATGCGATTTTCTACATCAGGAAAAATACGGTAGTTTACGATGCGCTCAAATAAACGCTGTGCAGACTTTTCGCTGTCCAGCTTTTCTATCGCCACCAGCGCCAAAATGCCGCGCTCTATACTACCGACCTGCTTATCTGCAATACTAACCTGTGCCTGGGTAACGCGCTGAATAATAGTAATCATTTTATAGTGTTATGGACGCGGCTTTAACCTAATAAGCTTTCTAATGCCATCATAATGATAAAGCCTATCATCAAGGCAAAGGTTGCAGAACGGGAACGTCCTTGAGAATGAGTTTCTGGAATAATTTCTTCGGAGATGACAAAAATCATGGCGCCAGCGGCAAAGCCCATGGCAAAAGGGAGTAGCGGAGAAAAAATTGACACCATGGTAATGCCTAATAGGCCGCCCACAGGTTCGACTAAACCAGTGAGTGTTGCAATGCCTACGGCAGTCCATTTGTTATAGCCTAACGCAACTAGGGGCAGGGCAACTGCCAGCCCTTCGGGGATGTTTTGCAAGGCGATAGCGATGGCCAAAACAATACCATTATGCATGTCGCCGCTGCCGAAGCTAACGCCCACAGACATGCCTTCGGGAAAGTTATGAATGGTAATGGCGAAGATAAATAGCCATATTTTTTGTAAAGAATCAGTATGCACATTCAGGTCATTTTTAAAATGAATATGCGGTAATTTATTATCGGCTAAATGCAGAAATAGTGCGCCGAATAACATGCCGGCTGCAACAACCCAAAGGCCTTTGTCTGGCCATAATTCATTGCCATATTCTATGCCCGGAATCAATAAGGAGAAGGCTGCTGCTGCAAGCATGACCCCCGCAGCAAAGCCGAGTAAGCCGGTATAGAGGCTATTAGAAACTTGTTTAAACAGAACGGCAGGTAAGGCGCCGACACCGGTTGCCAGGCCAGCTAAAATACTGGCTAAAAAGCCAATCATGGCGACTTTACCAAAGAGCAGGTGTAGACTACCAAATATAATAACCTGCGTGGCTAAGAAGAGCGCAGCTAAAGTCAGCCAGCGCTGATTTCGAGGGAGTGCTTGTAATCTTTGATAATACGAGTAAGAGTTCAGTTGTGACTGACAATTGGCAAAAATATTAGTAAAATTTAAGTCGCTCATTAGTTCTTCTGGGGCTCAGGATGGATTGCATGTCTTGCCACAGAGTATATCATCTACAATAATTTTCAAATCTATTTAACATGAGTACAGCAGGGCAGTTACTTATTGTGCAAAATACCCGCAAATGAAATATAAAAGCACCCATAGGCTTAGCTATCTTGTTTTAATGTTATTAAGCCAGTTGAGTCATGCAACGGATATCTTTAAATGGACAGGCGCACAGGGTCGTCAGCATTATTCCGATATAAAACATCCTGCTGCAACTGAACTCAAACTGACTCAGGATTATAGTTATTATCCAGTTCAAAAAGTCTATGATGGTGATACCGTGTTACTGACTGATGGGCGTAAAATTCGCCTGGTCGGTATCAATACACCTGAAATTGAACACCCCAGGCAAGCAGCACAGGCAGGAGGCGGCGCAGCTCTGCAATGGTTGACGCAGCAATTAGTAAACACCCGAGTTCGATTAGAATTTGACCAGCAAAAAAAGGATAAATATAAGCGCCATTTAGCACACCTGTTTACAGAGCAAGGGCTACATTTAAACCTTGAATTAGTTCGCTTAGGTTATGCCAGCACCAGTATCTACCCGCCGAATTTAAAATATGTGACCGCATTACTTGCTGCAGAGCAAGCAGCTGAAGCAAGTCATCTTGGTATTTGGCAGTACGCTGAGTATACGCCGAAATTGACCAGTGAATTAAGCAGTGCCAATAAGCAAGGCTGGCAGCGAATAGTCGGGCGTGTTACTGGGATTAAAAGTACCGCGAAAAGTCGTTATTTAAAATTAAGCGATCATTTTGATGTGCGTATTAAAAATGAACATTTGCAGTATTTTGATCAACTGCAAGCATTAAAAGGCAAAAAAATTGAAGCCAGAGGCTGGGTTAATAAATATAAAAATGGCTTTTCTATGTTAGTGAAACATCCTGGTGCAATTAAGGTACTGGAATAACTAGAACACATTACAATTCAAAAGGTTTAGTTTGTTAGCATGGTTAAAGAGCTGTTCAGTGCCTGTGCGATTGCGTTGACAGTTATCGCTGCATTTTCTAATGCAGGATTTCATAAAATATGGCTAAAAGAACAAGGGGAATGGCTGCTTAAATACCTATATAAACCCTTTTCCTATGTTGAAATGCTAATATCAGCATAACAAGCGACTACAAATCAGGAGGGTCTATTCATGACAGAAGAATATTTCGCAGCGGGGCGGTGTTTGTGTGGCAAAATTAGCTATACTATTTTTGCTCCTCCGCGAGTCATGAGTCAGTGCCATTGTGATGATTGTCGAAAAGCGACAGGAACAGGGCATGCATCGAATGCCTTTTTTAAACAAAAAGATGTGCATATCAGTGGTGAACCGAGCAGCTATGGATCAGTTGCTGACAATGGCTTTTCAGTCACCCGGTATTTTTGCCCAGTTTGCGGTAGTCCGCTTTTTGGCAAGCTCGGCAGTTTAAAAAATTCACTAGCCGTGGCAGTAGGCTCATTAGATGATAGTTCATGGTTTAAGCCGAGTGCTGTCGTTTATAATAAACATAAACCACACTGGGATTTTATGGACCCAGGTATTTCAGTCTATGAAGAGATGCCGCCTGTTGTGAAGAAGTGAACCTGTAAAAATATTGGATAATATGAAACAGCTAGAACATATCTTAACTGAAATCAGTTCCCATATTTGGGGGCCAGTGACCTTGGCCTTACTGCTGGGTATTGGTGTTTATTTAACGATAGGCTTACGCTTTTTTACCTTTCGCAAAGTGTTCTCTGCGATGTGTATACTCTGGCAGGGGAGGCGATCAGATAATGCGGGAGATATTACCCCATTTCAGGCTTTAATGACTGCGTTATCAGCTACGATTGGCACGGGTAATATTGCAGGGGTTGCAACAGCGATTGCTTTGGGCGGGCCCGGGGCTATATTTTGGATGTGGCTCACTGCATTATTTGGAATGGCGACTAAATATGCCGAAGCTGTACTCGCAGTTAAATATCGGGAGATTGATGATCAAGGTCAGCATGTTGGTGGGCCGATGTATTATATTCAAAATGGTCTGTCAAAAAAGTGGCGTTGGCTGGCTTATGCTTTTGCCTTTTTTGGCGCTTTTGCCGCGTTTGGCATTGGTAATATGGTACAGGCCAATTCCGTAGCTGATGCAATTCATGCCCAGTTTCAAATTCCTACAAGTTATACAGCAATAGTCTTAACCCTGTTTAGTGCGGTTGTGATTTTTGGAGGTATTCGGCGTATTGGAGAGGTTGCCGCGAGCCTTGTTCCTGTTATGGCAATTAGCTATATAATTTGTGCGCTTTGGGTAATTATTAGTCATTACCAGGAGATTCCACAGGCTCTGGGTTTAATTGTGCAAAGTGCTTTTACTGAAACTGCCGCAGTGGGCGGCTTTACCGGTGCAGCTGTCTGGGCGGCTATTCGCTTTGGTGTCGCACGAGGTGTTTTTTCTAATGAAGCTGGGCTTGGAAGTGCCCCCATCGCACACGCAGCAGCAAAGACAAATGATCCCATACGTCAGGGTATGATAGCTATGTTAGGCACTTTTATAGATACCATTCTGGTTTGTACGATGACTGCGCTGGTAATTATATTGAGTGGTGTCTGGTCTAGTGGTGAAAATGGTGCAGCCTTGTCAACATTGGCATTTGAAGTTGGGTTGCCGGGGGTAGGCAGCTATGTAGTCGTTCTGGGGCTGGTGGTGTTTGCATTTACTACTATTCTAGGCTGGAGCTATTATGGTGAGCGCTGTGCTGAATATTTATTTGGTACTAGAGTGATCTGGCCATACCGGCTGTTATGGTTAATTGCCATTCCCATTGGTGCAATGAGCAAGCTCACTTTAGTCTGGCTGGTTGCGGATATTTTAAATGGATTGATGGCAATTCCAAACCTGATTGCCCTAGGTTTACTCAGCCCGGTTATCTTTAGAATGCCCCGGCATTACTTGCGAGATGAATAATTGATGCTATGAATTTGTTTGTTGATCAGCACTGAACAGCCTTTTAATAGTATAGGTGTTAATAGGTTGAGGATAAATGCGGTAAAGATGATCACAGAAAAAAGGTTTTTATCCAGCTCCCATTTCTATGCTGAGAGAAGCAATGCTAAAAGCCATTTCGGCACGGGCGCAGTGACTTACACCTATAGTTAATGCTTCCGGCCAGGTGAGGTTTTTAAGTTTAGTCATGGCTCCGGCGCTTAAAATATGACCTATCAATACCGACAACGTCAATACTACTAAAAACCAGATTAAATGTCCGGGTAGGTCAAAGATAATATTAAAACCCAGCGAATTAAGAAAATAAGCCCTAGAAATGAATAGGAAAGTGTATAAAGTCTATCGTTGGAAATTTCAAAAAGTCTTTTGTTGATGATTTTCTCTTCAAAAAATAAACCTGTAAAATAGGCTCCGATTATAAAATGTAGTCCCATATGTTCGGCAAATTCCCCTGCTGCAAAACCTAACACTAAAATAAAGGTAAAGCCTTTGCCTTTCTTGCTTCTAAACGGAAATGTTAATCGAGGGTAGAGAAATATGCCGATTGATAATGTGACCGTAAAAAAATAAAATAACTTTGCCAGAGATAATTGCCATTTGCATTAAATCAAATGCTTCGCCTTTGATAAAACCGAGCACAAAACTAAAGAAGATCATGAATAATATGTCATCGACAACACTGATCGCGGCGATGATTCTGGGCATACGTGAATTCTGGAACCCTAGGTCGCGTAATTTCGTAAGCGTGACCACAGCAGCAACTGCACGCATAGTTTAGTAGATCAAATGGTGGCAGTGATACCGTAGTCAAACAGCAGGCGACATGAATCACCCATTACCGTTGTAAACATACCTTGGGAGTTTGAGGAAAAAGCCCCATGCTTGCAGAGCAAGTTTGATATGATGAATATGCGACAGGTTGGTTGACATTTAGCGCAAATGAATCCATGACCGCCGCATAGAACTCTCGTGGTTCTGTCTCAATCTCGGTATGCAGCATCAAAAAGAAAGTGCCGATGTTTGTGATCACTTCATTAGGCGTAAACCAGTCAAGTGCCGCAGGGTCGATTGCCACGCCCCTCACCTGTTCGCCCATAATGGTTGGCAAACCTATTTTTCGCATAACGACAGAGACGCCCCAGACAACGATCATCAGCATTAATAAAGAATGAAATATTGATTCTATATTACATGTTCATTACAGGTTACGAGGCAGAATACTTGACACTCTGAGTATCAACCCAGGTAAACTGATGCTAATAATTTCATATGACTCTACTTTTTAGTTAGACTCACCATAGATATGGTCTTGCTTGTACATAATAAGGGGTGAGGATTTAATAATATACGGTAGTTTGACGCAGAACTCTTGTTCGTTTTTAACGCGTAGCATGCTATGAACCTCTTGTTATAGTACTTATGACAAGTAAAAATTCGGCCCAAATATTTGACTGTTATTTATCTCCAGGTGCATCAAAAGTAGTGATTTCATTTAATGGCTATAAATTTATTATATTAGTCGCTAAAGGCTCTCATTTTTTTATAGATACAGTATAATGCCTCATTGGATCTTGCTTTTTTAAATAGTGGTATGGAGAATGTTAATGTTAAAAAAATTAGCTGTTTTATTGGGATTGCTTATATTAAGCCAGACGACCCAGGCAGAAATTAGAATAGGAGTTGTGAATATACCATTGTTAATGGCCAATGCTCCTCAGGCTGCTGATGCTAAGAAGCGTCTGGAAAAAGAGTTTTCTCCTAAAGACAAGCAGTTGGTAGCACAGCAAAAAAAGATCAAGAGTCTGGAAGAAAAACTGGCCAGAGATGGGATGACTATGGCGGATACAAAAAAACGAGATTTAGAACGTCAAATCATTGCTATTCGTAGAGATGCTCAACGCGCGCAACAAGAATTTAAAGAAGATTTCAGCATACGCCGTAACGAAGAATTAGGTAAAATGCAAAATAGAATCATTGAAGCCGTTAAAGCACTTGCTGAAGAAGGCGACTATGATTTGCTATTAACCGAAGGCGTTATTCATGCCAGTGACAAAGTAGATGTCACCGAGAAAGTACAAGAGAAGCTTTCTAAAATGCCTTAACCGGCTTTAAAAGTCTTTAGAATAGAATGCAGCATTGTTGTTAGAAAGCATGTATTCTTTGTCAACAAGAGAAAATAGAGAACATAGCTTTAATATCGTGTATCAGACATAGTTTTTGTCATGTTTTGCAATGTAGTGATAAAGCAATGCTGGATTTGCTAGTTAAGCTAGGCGAAAAAAGATATGTTTAAAGTGTTAATTCGTTAAGTTGAAAAGGTTGTAAAATTGGAAACAGTACTTGATATTAAACAGATTCAGGAATTTCTACCTCACCGGTACCCATTCCTGTTGATAGATAAAGTCGTAGAATGTGAGCCTGGGGTCAGGTTACTAGGGGTTAAGAATGTCACCTTTAATGAGCCTTTTTTTCAAGGGCATTTTCCACATATGGCGATTTTCCCTGGTGTATTGATTCTTGAAGCTTTAGCCCAGGCAACTGGACTACTCGCCTCAGAAACATCCCCTGATGAACTAGGGCATGGTATGACTTATTTCCTGACTAGTATTGATAAAGCAAGATTCAAGCGCCCCGTAGTCCCTGGAGATCAGATGATGCTGGAAGCCGTGTTTGAAAAAAGCAGGCTCAATATCTGGTCATTTCATTGTACTGCCACTGTTGATGGTGAGTTTGTTGCCAGTGCAGTGATTCGGTGTGCCGCTGTCGGTGATAAGATTGATTGACGCACAAGCAGTAGTTGATATCAAGGCAGAGATAGCAGATGATGTCCAGATAGGACCTTTTTCTGTTATCGGTGCTGATGTCACTATTGATTCGGGGACTGTCATCGGTCCTCATGTAGTCATAAAAGGGCCGGTAAAGATAGGTAAGGACAACCATATCTATCAATTTACATCGATAGCAGAAGATCCGCAGGATAAAAAATATGCGGATGAAAAAACCAGTTTAACGATTGGCGATAGAAATGTAATACGTGAGTTTACCACTTTGCATAGAGGTACTTTGCAAGACCATGCGGAGACGCGAATCGGCAATGATAATCTATTTATGGCTTATACCCACGTTGCTCACGATTGCGTGGTTGGAGATAATGTCATTATGGCTAATGGTGCTTCATTAGCTGGGCATGTACACCTTTGTGATAATGCCATATTAGGTGGCTTCACTCTGGTCCATCAGTTCACCCAGATTGGTACCTTTAGCTTTTCAGCGATGGGTAGTACCATTACCCAGGATGTGCCACCGTATGTGATGGTTGGCGGTCGCCCTACGCGTCCACACGGAATTAACTCAGTGGGTATGGAACGTTCAGGTAGCAGTCCTGAAGCCGCTCGTTTAATTCGCAAAGCCTATAAAATCCTGTATAAAAATAACCTGCGCCTAGAAGATGCCATTGAAGAAATGGAAGACCTGGCGGGGGACTGTGATGAAATTTCCAATATGGTCAGTTTTTTGCGCAATGTTACTCGCGGTATTCTACGTTAAGGATCATGCGCGAAATAAACAAACAACCATTATTTTGGAAGTGGGGTCTTTAGCCCCGCAAGTGGCAGACGAGGCTGAAGAACTCGTTTCCAGACTTTGCTATACTTCGCGCGTCCACGGGTACGGTTGTCTAGCTGTTAGAAATACGCAGTCGTGGCTGCATGAAGTAATAAATTATTTCATGTGCTTTCCACAGCAATGACCAGCTTGTGCTGTCCACAGCAAATCATAGCGGGTGTTGACGAAGTAGGCCGTGGTTGTATCGTTGGCCCGGTGATCGCTGCTGCCGTTATTTTAGATCCACAACAACCTATTATTGGTCTGACCGATTCAAAGAAATTATCGGCAACAAAGCGAGACTCTTTAGCTGAGCTGATAAAACAACAGTCGATCGCCTGGTCTATAGGCAGAGCTGAAGCCAGTGAAATAGATCAAATTAATATCCTGCAAGCTTCATTATTAGCGATGCAACGTGCTGTTAGTTCTTTACCTGTAGAGGCTGAATGGCTAAAAGTCGATGGTAATCAGTATCCTGATGTTTCATGCCCCGGAGAAACGATTATTCAGGGTGATTTATTAGTGGCTGAAATTTCGGCGGCATCGATTATTGCTAAAGTATATCGAGACAAGGAAATGTTAGTGTTAGATGCACTTTACCCGGGGTATGAATTTGCCAGGCATAAAGGCTACCCCACAAAATTGCATAAAGAAAAAATAACACAGCTGGGTATTACCGAGCAGCACCGGCGTTCCTTTGCGCCTGTAAAGCAGTTTGTCCCTGGAAAACCACGTTAATCTCGCCTACTCCCTTAACACCTGACTCGCTAGTTATGCAGCCTGAATTTATCCATTTACGCTTACATTCTGAATACTCTTTAGTCGATGGCGTAGTCAAAATCAAGCCGCTTATCAATGATCTCGCAGAGCTTAATATGCCTGCGGTAGCGATCACTGATCAATCCAACCTGTTTGCCCTGGTTAAATTCTATCGTGCAGCACTTGCTAAAGGGATTAAACCTATCGCTGGTGCAGATGTAAATATTTTTAACCCAGGTGCTGCGGCACAGCCTTTCCGCTTGACGCTACTAGCAAAGAACCAGCTCGGCTATGTGACTTTAACTGAGCTCATATCCCGTGCATATCAGGAAGGACAGCACTTAGGCATCCCGATGATACGACGTGAATGGCTGGAGCAAAATCATGGTGGCCTGATTGCTTTATCAGGCGCTATGGAAGGGGATATTGGTCAGGCTTTATTAGCCGACGATAAACAACAGGCAAAAAATAACGCACAATACTGGCAGCAGCTATTTCCACAAAGCTTTTATTTGGAAATACAGCGTGTTGGCAAGAAACACGAAGAAAGCTACCTTGCCGGAGCAGTGGCCCTAGCTACTGATTTAGACTTACCCGTTGTTGCAACCAATGATGTGCGGTTTTTAAAATCTGAAAGTTTTGGCGCCCATGAAGTGCGAGTCTGTATTAATCAGGGGCGGGTGATAGATGATAACCGTCGCCCTAAAGATTATACCGATCAGCAATATTTACGCAGTACTGCAGAGATGCAGGCATTATTCGCGGATATACCAGAGGCCTTAGCTAATACGGTTGAAATCGCCAGGCGCTGTAATATTCAATTAACCTTAGGCAAGAACTTTTTACCTGATTTCCCGGTACCCGAAGGGATGTCACTGGATGAGTTTTTTATTGCCGAATCGAAGAAAGGTCTAGATGCCCGATTAGAAAAATATCCGGCGATAGGGCAAGGAACTCCTGCAGAAAATCGCATAGCCTATGACGAGCGCTTAAAAATGGAACTGGACATTATTGTTCAGATGGGTTTTCCAGGTTATTTTATGATTGTTGCTGATTTTATCCAGTGGGCAAAAGACAATGCCATTCCCGTTGGTCCAGGTCGTGGATCGGGAGCCGGGTCGCTGGTTGCCTATGTGCTGAATATCACCGATCTAGACCCGATTGAATTTGATTTGCTATTCGAGCGCTTCTTAAATCCCGAGCGGGTCTCCATGCCAGATTTCGATGTTGATTTCTGCATGGATAGACGTGACGAAGTGATCGATTATGTTGCTCGCAATTACGGACGGGATAAAGTTTCACAAATTATCACTTATGGTTCGATGGCCGCAAAAGCGGTTATTCGCGATGTGGGGCGGGTACTAGGCCACCCTTATGGCTTTGTCGATAGATTGTCAAAACTGGTGCCTTTTGAAATCGGAATGACACTCACTAAAGCCCTGAAAGATGTCGCCGAATTTCAGATGCTTTATGATACCGATGCTGATGTAAAAAGCCTGATGGACATGGCGCTTTCATTAGAAGGGACAGCTAGAAATGCTGGTAAACATGCGGGTGGTGTGGTTATCGCACCGACTAAGTTAACTGATTTCTCACCACTCTATTGTGAACAGGGTGGCGGCAATCTGGTGACCCAGTTTGATAAAGACGATGTGGAAGCGGTTGGCTTGGTCAAGTTCGATTTTTTAGGATTAAGAACTTTAACCATTATCGATTGGGCATTACAGACCATCAATAAGAAGCGGGCGGATACTAATCAGCCACCGGTAGATATCACACAGATTCCCCGCGATGATGCTGCCTCTTATGAGCTGTTAAAAAACGCGGAAACTACAGCCGTATTTCAGCTTGAATCTCGCGGCATGAAAGAACTGATTAAAAAGCTGAAACCCGATTGCTTTGACGATATTATTGCACTGGTGGCTTTGTTCCGCCCTGGTCCATTAGAATCAGGCATGGTTGATGATTATATTAATGTCAAGCATGGTGCCAAAGCGGAATATGCACATCCTATCCTGATACCTGTATTAGAGCCGACCAACGGGGTCATCTTGTATCAAGAGCAGGTGATGCAGATCGCTCGTGAAATGGGGGGCTATACCTTAGGCGGGGCGGATTTATTGCGCCGTGCGATGGGTAAGAAAAAAGTAGAGGAAATGGCGCAACAGCGGGCGATTTTCACTAAAGGCGCTATAGAAAATGGTATAGATGAAAAAATAGCGACCTATGTCTTCGACTTAATGGAGAAATTTGCCGGCTATGGTTTTAATAAATCACACTCTGCTGCTTATGCGTTGGTCGCTTATCAAACTGCCTGGTTAAAAGCCCACTACCCAGCTGCATTTATGGCTGCAGTCCTGTCTTCGGATATGGATAATACCGATAAGATTGTTATCTTGATTGCCGAGTGCCAGGATATGAAACTGGCAGTATGCCCACCAAATATCAATGTTTCTAATTTTCAGTTTACTGTAAATGAAGCGGAAGAAATCCTCTATGGTATCGGCGCAATAAAAGGCGTAGGTGAAGCGGCGATTGAAGATTTACTTCGTGAAAGAAAAGCCAACGGTCCTTTTACCGGCTTGTATGACTTGTGTAAACGCGTCGATTTACGCAAAGTCAATCGGCGTGTTTTTGAGGCCTTGATACGTGGCGGAGCCTTCGATACCTTTAATGATAACCGTGCCAGTCATATGGCAGAATTACCCAGAGCTATCAAAGTTGCCGAGCGGCATGTCAAAATGGCAGAAGTAGGACAAAATGATTTATTCGGTCTGGCTGTTAATGCAGAAAGCCAGGATGATGAAATAAAGGATTACGCAAACAATGTTGCAATCTGGCCAGAAAAAGAACGCCTGGCTTTTGAAAAACTGGCGCTAGGTTTGTTTTTAACAGGCCACCCGATAGACCAGTATTGGCCCGAGCTACAAAATATCGTACATGGTAGCATTGCCAAAACTATGGCTAATGTAGAAAATAGCAGAGGCAAAATAGATGTGCGCCTGGCAGGTCTACTGGTTGGCATTCGAACCCGTCTAGATCGAAAAGGGCGAAATATGGGCTTTGCGACTCTGGATGACAAAAGTGCGCGTGTCGATGTGGCTATCTATAGTGAAACCTTTGAGCTGTATAAAGATTTATTAACGACAGATGAAGTGTTAGTGGTTGAGGGTTCGGCGCGTATCGATGGTTATTCAGGGATGTTAAGCGTTACCGCCGAAAAGTTATATAGCATGGAGCAAGCAAGGGAAAACTTTGCGCGCTGCTTAATGCTCGATTGGACGTGTGACAAAACGGCTGAAAAAACACTTGATTTTGTGCATAGCTTACAGCACACTCTACAGCCTTTTTCCGGTGGGCAATGTATGTTGGTTATCAATTACCTTTCTGATACGGCGAAAACAAGTGTGCAATTAGGCGACGAGTGGCGGGTTCATCCCACCGATGAATTGATCACACGGTTACAGCGAATTCTTAAACAAGATAACGCGGCAAGAATAAAATATCGTTAAGCGTAATATTTGTTGTTGGACGAAGCCGCTATCGCGGAGAAAAACAGCTCCATCCAGTAATTTGTCACCTCATTACCTATTATTGCTCATCAAAGGGAATGTGTAATCTCTACAAAAACGCATGAGCTTACAAGGCAATGAAAACTTCATTCGCTGCCAGCCATGGAGAGCGAACGCGAGGGCTGGTAGTCCCCAGAAGGGGTAGGGCCGTTGTTTTGTCGGAATCGGAGCGCGAGCGTAGGTGGAGACAAAATAAAAGGCATTCCGAAACGTCGTCCAGTCATTTGAGGGAGTGTTACGAAGCCAGCGCCGAGTTTACGATGGTAGTGGTGAAGTGGCACGTATGCAGGACGTCTGGGGCGCCGAAGGCATTAGTGGTCGCGTTAATTTTTTGCCGCTTGCTTGGGCTGGGATGCCCAAAACAAGCTTTCGCAAAAATAGCGACTCCCCCGTTTCAGCACATTTCAATCGTCAGTATGAGTTACACTGCAAACATCTTATGTTGAAGGGTCTGCAACCCAGGACGATTGATGCATACTCCTGCGCAATGTGGCGTGTTGGTGAGTATTTCAACTATCAGTTAGAGCATTTAACCCAGGTTCAATTACTGGATTATTTTCATGATTTACTTGATCGTTTGTCCTGGAGTGCGGTTAAACTGGGTCTTTATGGACTGAAGTTTTTTTATACACAGGTATTACAAAAAAACCTGGACAGATCTCCAATTAATCAGGCCTCCTAAAACCGTGCGTATTCCTGATATTGTAACGGTGGAAGAATCTCAGCATTTGTTTATGGTGATAACTATCCTGACACAGGGGGGGGCTGCGCTTTATGACAAATGGCTACGTATCCTTTACCAATAATGCCGCTGGAAATTCGATTCGTATGACCAAAGTTCAACAGAAAATATGGGGCTGTTTTCGCAGTACCCAGGGCGCCGAGATGTTTTGTCGTGTCAGAGGTTATTTATCAACTTGCCGACAACAGGGCGGCAGTGCAACTGAGGCAATGACGCTGGTCTTTGAGAGGAAGTTACCTGGATTTTCTTTATAATTTCATTGAACTACTCAGCTTCGCTGAGTAGTTACAAACCAGTTAGATAAAGTCACCCCTATCTAAGCAATAAATAAGCTAATATCAAATTCAATACAAATAATATCCCTGCAAAAGCCTTCCAAAAACCAAGTGGATTACGTTCTAGCAATGGAAGTTGATCTTCTCTCAAATAATTAGGGTTTGGTTTTCTCAAATCTGATTCAAGTTCTGATAATTTTTCATAACGATTATCTGGGTCAATTTGAACAGCTGTTCTGATTGCCTTATCCACCCAATGGGGAATATTTGCTATATGGTTACTAATCGGTATGTACTTTAAACGATTCAGTGATCGCTGATCTGCTGCTTTGGCAAGTCCATCACCATAGGGAAGCTTAGCGGTAATCATTTCATAAATAATACAGCCAAGAGAAAATAGGTCAGATTGTGTTGTGCCTGATTGTTCAATAAGGTATTCAGGTGCAGTATAGTGTTTTGTACCCAGTAACTCTTTACGTTCAATCGGTGTAGAAATATCAGCAATGCCAGCAATTTTGGTTGAACCAAAGTCGATAATTTTAACCAAACCTTCTGCGGTTATCATGATGTTGCCAGGCTTGATATCTTGATGAAGCATATCAAGCCGATGAAATGCTCTCAGGCCTGAAATAGCTTGAGAAACAATGTTTCTAATCATGGTTAAATCAACTTCTGTCTGGTCTTCAATCCATTGTTCTAAGGTTTTTCCCTCAATATATTCCATCACATAGTAAAGAAAACGACGAGGTCGGTGTTGCTCAATAGTCCTAATAACATGCGGGCAGTCAAGTCGTCGGCCAGCCCACTCTTCAAGTTGAAATCGTTCTAGATAGGCAGGATCATCTTCAAAATTGACTGAAGGTGTTTTAATGACGACTTTTTCATCAGTATCTGTGTCAATAGCGAGATATAGCTGACTTGTTGAACTTGCGTGTAACTCCCTTGTAATGCGATAGCCATCTAAAACAACACCTTCATATAATTCTGGTGGAAATGGTAGCGCTGTTAATTTAGAAAAAATCTCATCTGCATCTTGTGATGGAAGTTGATCAATTCGTAATAACTGGCAACTTACATTATCAAGGCTACCCTGTTTTAATGAGTGAACAACTATTTGTTCACATATAAGTGTTAAATTTGTTTCATCTGATGTCAGTATTTTCTTAATCTCTTTATCAGATAGGTAATCATGTACGCCATCTGTAGAAATAAAGAATAGATCACCAACTTCTGTTGGTACTTTTCTATAATCAATATCTAAACGATAATCAACCCCCATTGCCCGACCAAGATACTCTTTCTCACCAGGCATATGGATTCGATGATCAGTTGTTAATTGCTCTAAACTATTCGCTCTCAGTTGATATATACGTGAATCACCAACGTGAAAAAGATGAGCTGTTGTGGACTTCAAAATTAAGCCACAAAATGTACTTGCTAAACCACGAGAAATATCTTGAAATTGATTGCTTTGACTGTATAACCATGTATTAATTGATGTAAGTACTTTGCCACCTGATTTTTTAACAGACCAGGAATCAGGAGTACTGAAGTAATCATTTAAAAATCCTGTCACACAAGTTTGGCTTGCTTGTTTTGCTTCAGAACTACTACTGACACCATCAGCTAAAGTGAAGGCAGCACCTTTTGCCGATAATAAGTTTAAATTAGTTGGAATCATATGACCTATCGAGTCTTGGTTTTCTTCTTTTATACCCTTATCAGAATAAGAACCAACACTGACTTTTAATTTGGCTGTCATTTTTCATCCTCAGAGAAACGTAACAGTCCACCTTCAATCTTTGAAAGTGGACTGTTACGTTTATTTTATATCTACTGACGTCTAGTTTACGTCAATCATTTGAACTGTGCCATCAGGTAGAATTTCAGCCATTTGGCCTTTTGGTTCATCCATAAATTGAACTGCTAATAATGTCACAATTGCTGTTGCCGCAATCACTAAAAAGAATGTTTCAGTTGTAACTAAAGACAAAATAGTTAAGAAAACCAAGGCGCCAATATTACCGTAAGCACCTGCCATACCTGCAATTTGCCCAGTTAAACGACGTTGTACTAATGGAACAACGGCAAACACAGCTCCACAGCCAGCATTAACAAAGAAAGCACATGCCATTGATGCTAACACCGCAAGAGCAATGGACCATTCAGAGGTAATTTGGCTCATCACATAATACCCAATAGACAAGCCGGCTATACAAATGCTAAGTGCATTTTTACGACCAAAACGGTCACTCAACCAGCCACCTGTTGGACGTGACACTAGGTTCATAAAGGCAAAACTTGATGCCAAGATACCCGCTTGAACTGCACTGATCTGAAAGGTCTCAAAGAAGAATAAAGGCAACATTGATACAACAGCTAGCTCTGAACCAAATGCAACCATATAGGTTAAATCTAACACAGCAATTTGTTTAAATTTGTAACGATGAATGGTTGGCACCGCTTTAACAAAGATTTCTTTGTTTACTTGGTAGATGTGGTAAGCCTGATAAAAATACAGGGCAAACAAACCGATATAAATAGCTTGTACCACTTCAGCCGTTAATAAGCTAACACCACTTGGCGATAGTTTCCATGCAAGTACAGCTAAGGCTGCATACATTGGAATGTTCATGAATAAGTAAAAATAAAGGTCACCTTTACTGGTTACTTCTAAGCCACCTGATTTTTTAGGTTTAAAGTATGTTGACCCTTTTGGAGTATCTGATACTGCATTGTAGTAAATGAAGGCATAGATAAGTGCAATAACACCTGTTAACGCAACCGCATAACGCCAGCCATCGTCACCACCAAACATCAGTGCAATCGTAGGTAAAGAGACAGCTGCACCAGCTGCACCAAAGTTACCCAAACCACCATAAATACCACTTGCTAGACCAACTTGTTTAGCTGGATACCATTCTGAAATCATTCTAATTCCGATAACAAAACCAGCACCTACAAAACCAAGCATAAAACGAGCAACAGCTAATTGTTCAAAATTTTGGGCTAAAGCAAAGAAGAAACAGATAATACTTGAAACACCAAGTAGTAAGGGAAAAGTAATTCTTGGGCCAAATTTATCAACTAACATCCCGACAACAATTCGGGCAGGAATAGTCAATGCAACATTAAGAATTAAGATTGTTTTTATTTGTTGATCAGTAAGACCAAGTGTCTGCTGTATTGCAATTAGTAATGGCGCATGATTAAACCAAACAACAAAACTAATGAAAAAAGCCATCCAACTTAGATGAAGGATTTTGGTATTACCACTAAATGATAATAGTTTTAACTTTTGTGCAGACATAGGAGAATCTCTTCTAGAGCTGTACCAACGTTGGTATCAAAAGAGATATAGCGGGAATCATGCCAAGTCATAACTTTATGTTTTGTAATTGTTTTTTAATTTCCTACTAACGGTTGAGAGCACCACAATATCGCAAAACAAAGCTGCTCCGCACTGTCTCAGTGCGCTTAAGTTCGCCGATTAAAGAGCACGTATAGATTCCATCCCCTGCTCAAGATAAATAAATAGTCACTCTGTAACTATTTTTACTCTCTGGAAACTTATTGGCATGTCTAATAATCTACCGCTGCCAGCTATGGAGAGCGAACGCGAGGGCTGGTAGTCCCCAGAAGGCGTAGGGCCGTTGTTTTGTCGGAATCGTAGCGCTAGCGTAGGTGGAGACAAAA
>LWDU01039480.1_pt1 | contig 55721 bp, 47 predicted proteins | sample 727161 | NCBI WGS metagenome assembly LWDU01 (sample SAMN04566230, study PRJNA314399) | hydrothermal vent metagenome | isolation source: deep sea hydrothermal plume seawater | place: Mexico: Gulf of California, Guaymas Basin | collected 2004-07-11
GGACGTTCATGATAGGAGGAGAAGACAGCCATGGCGGATCTTTTAGCGCTTTCGACCGAGATCATTAATACCGGCCACAGCGAGGGACCGATCAATCGGATCACGCACGAGTTGTCGGAAATAAATGATCGCATCGCCGTCGTCGAAGCCTTCTCCCATTCCGTGCTCTTTCGGACCGACGATGGGCTCGTCGCCTTCGATACCAGCGGCGTGGCGAGCGGCAATCGCGTCGTCGAAGCGATCCGGGGTTGGACTCCGGATCGTTTCAACACGCTCGTCTACACCCATGGTCATGTCGATCATGTCGGAGGGTGCGGAGCGTTCCTGGCGGACGCCGAAGGCCGCTCGGATCCGCGGCCCGCGGTGGTGGCACACGAGAAAGTGTCGGATCGGTTCGATCGCTACGACCTGACCAATGGCTACAACCTCGTGATCAATAGTCGTCAGTTTCGGGGCTTCGTGAAGCGCGGCTACGGGATCGGAGGCAAGGACAATCGGTTCCTGCCGACGACGACGGCGCGCCCGGATACGACCTATCGACGGACTCTAAAACTCGAAGTGGGCGGACTCGACATCGAGCTACGTCATGCCCGCGGCGAGACCGACGATCATACCTGGGCTTGGATTCCCGAGCACAAGGCGATCTGTGCTGGGGATTTCTTCATCTGGAATTTTCCCAACGCGGGCAATCCGCAGAAGGTCCAGCGCTATCCCCGGGAATGGGCGGCCGCCATGCGTGACATGGCCGGGCAGGGCGCCGAGCTCTTTCTTCCCGCGCATGGGCTCCCGATTTCGGGGCGGGATCGAATTCATACCGTGCTGACCGAGGTCGCAGACACGCTCGAGAAGTTGGTCGATGAAACGCTTGCCATGATGAACGAAGGCGCGCGGCTCAATGACATCATCCATACGGTTTCGGTCGCGCCTGAGATGCTTGAGCGGCCGTACCTCAAGCCGCTCTACGATGAACCCGAGTTCGTGATCCGGAATATCTGGCGCATGTATGGGGGTTGGTACGACGGCAATCCCGCGCAGTTGAAGCCGGCGAAGGATGCGGAGTTGGCACATGAGCTGGCCGAGCTGAGTGGCGGTGTGAAGAACCTGGCCGAGCGGGCTCGGAAGCTCGCTGAATCGGACCAGCTGCGGCTGGCCTGTCATTTGATCGAGCTCGCGATGCTGGCCGAGCCCGACAACAAGGCCGTTCATGCGGTGCGCGCAGAGGTCTACCAGCTGCGAAGACAGAGTGAGACGTCTTTGATGGCAAAGGGGATTTTTGGCTATGCGTCCGCTGAATCACTCGACGCGGCGGGTGAAGAAGATCCTTACGTGAGCTGAGCCTCGGCCGTAGCGCGCGAAACTTCCGTTCGGAAGAAGACCGCGCGTGCCAACCACGGGGGCGGCTTGCGGCTTCACCCTGTTGAAAGGAATCCCGGGTGAAGAAACTCGCTTGGCTGCTAGGCCTTATCGTTGTGGTCGTCTTGGTCGCCGTGGTGATCTATCCCCAGCGCACCCGTCGAGGGATCTTCATGGCGACACTATTTCAAGGCGTCGACATGACCGACGAGTTTGCCGACATGAAGGGGCTCTTTCCCACTCACGTGGTGCGAACCGCGAATCCAACAATGCTTCCCCGCGCGGCGACCGCGATTGATCTGCCCACGACCTACGAGTACCTCGGCAAGACTCGGACTGTGCAGAGTTTTCTAGCAGAAACCGATACGAGCGGGCTTCTCGTTCTCATAGACGGCGAGATCGTTCACGAGGAGTACGCCCTGGGCAGTCGTGCGGAGACCCGGTGGATTTCATGGTCTGTCGCAAAGAGTTTCGTCTCGGCGATGGTTGGCATCGCGCTCGAAGAGGGCCTACTAGAGAGCGTACGCGAGCCGATTACGAAATACGTTCCAGAGCTTTCGGGATCTGCGTACGATGGCGTTGCGATCGAAGACATTCTGGAAATGAGCAGCGGCGCGAGCTGGGATGAAGATTATGGAGATCCCACGAGCGACATTACCCGCTTCGGAGCGGCGATTGTGTTCGGCTATTCCCAGGACGAATTTGCGGCCAGCCTGGAAAGAGGCTGCGAGCCCGGGACCTACAATCGCTACAACAGTACCGACACCCAGGTCCTCGGAATGCTGCTCGTCCGAGTGACGGGAATGACGCTTGCCGCCTATACCGAGGAGAAGATCTGGAAGCCGATGCAGATGGAGCATGACGCCTACTGGATGACCGATGAGCCGGGGATGGAACTGGCCTTTGGCGGTCTGAACGTCACGCTTCGAGACTACGCGCGTTTCGGTGAGATGTACCGCAATCAAGGGAAGTGGAATGGGAAACAAATAGTCCCTGAAGCTTGGGTTTTGCGCTCGACCGTACCGGGTAAGCCGCATCTTCAGCCCGGGGAACAAGCAGGCTCCGAGACCATTTTCGGCTACGGCTACCAGTGGTGGATGCCGCCAAGCGGAGACGAGGGCGAATACTCCGCGATCGGCGTCTATAACCAGTTCATTTATGTGAACCCGACGCAGGGAGTCGTCATTGCGAAGACGTCAGCCAATCAGGCCTACGGCAAGGACGAGACAACGGATCGCGAAGCCGAGACCTTCGCGGTTTTCAAGACGATTTCGCACGGCTTGCGACCGACCAACTAAGAGATGAGACGTTCGTTACTTTCTCTTGGCTGTCGTCCAGGATTCGGCCGGACGCTCTCGAACTAGCATTTCGACTTCGCAGTCCACGGCTGCCAGTAGCTCGACGAGTTGGTTCATTGATTTCCGGTCATTGGCTGGGTCGAGCAGTCGATAAAGCTGAGCCTGAGAAGTCCCGAGGCGTCGCATGATTTCTCGCTTGCTGAGCGGGCTCGATTCGACCCGTTTCATGGCTTCGACCGTGAGTTTGTGCAGAGTCAGTCGCGCCATGTAGGCGGGGTCGTCGCAGTACTCGAGGAGATGGTCGATGTGGATGGTTCCCTCTTCACCGGACTCAAGGGTATAGGTGAAGGCTTCGTTTCCGAAATCTGGGTCCGGCTGGACTTCGTACACCTGATTGTCTGAAGTGGGTTGTGGGTTGGCCTTCGCAAAGGGAAACGAAAATACGCGCCCCGAATAGATTGTCGCCTCGAACGTCTTTTTTTGATTGTTGTAGGCGACTCGACGAATCTTCACAAGCGATCTTCCTCTTCGAGTTCATCCAGAATTCGAATCACCCGACGAGCTTGCCATTCTTGTAGACGTGGACATGGCGGGGCGCGTGGTCACCGGCCCAGGTCAAGAAGACGAAATGACCTCGCCTGATTTTCGATACTTGAGGATAGTACCACGAGAGGTACTATTGCGAACCCGATGGCGCATCTCTAGACGCTTGCCCGGACCAGCCGTCCCGGCCGAGCGCCTGTATCAACATCGTTCGCCCGAGTACGCACACCATTCACCCAGGTTCCCAAGTAGCCGGTTGCGGACTGAAGGATGCGACTGCCGCCTGCGGGCAGATCATTTCGCACCTCGAGCTTTCCAAGCTGCAGATTTTCGAAGTCGATCAGATTCAGATCTGCGCGCTTGCCGATTTCGAGGGTGCCTCGGTCATGCAGGCCGTAGAGCTCGGCATTATTCCGCGACTGTTTCTCGACGATGAACTCAAGCGGCAGGCGTTCGCCGCGTGAGCGGTCGCGTACCCAATGGGTGAGCTGATAGGTCGGTGCGACGGCATCGAAGATCAGGTTTACGTGTGCACCCGCATCCGAGAGGCCGGTGACCGTGTTGGGATCCATCAACATCGTTCGGATCACGTCATGATTGAAGCTCAGGTAATTCGATCCGAGGACGATGGCGAAGGACTGTCCGCCGTTCTGGATGAGGAAATCGTAGACGAACTCATGAATGTTCTTGTTCTCGGCCGCCGCGAGTGCGCCAAACATCCCGCTCGGATCGGGTTCGTAGTCGATTGGAGAATTGATTGGGAAGAGGAAGGGGGCGACTTGTGAAAGCAAGCTGTGAACATTCGCCATCGCACCGGGGGCATCGACGGGAATGTCGCTGTCCTTCAAGATCGCGGAACGCACTTCGCTCTTGCTCATCTCCCGAATCCGCTCGTCCAGCGGCAGATGCGCAATCTTCATATACGTCTCGCGACGCGAGAACATGTGGTAGGTCTGAATCGATGTGACAAGCCCAATCGGCCGCGACGCAACCTGCGGCCGTAGGTTCGAGCCTTTGGCGTTTTCCTCGCCACTGCCCTTGAGAAACGACCGCCAGTCGTCCGGGAAGTCGGGAATCTGCAGCGTCGTAAATGTGACCGGCCGGCCAACGCGGCCAATCTTGCGAATCAACTCGAATTCTTCAGCCAGCGTCTTCTTCTCACCGCCCATGGCCTCGAGCTTGCCAATCGTACTGGCCGGGATGAGTTCGAATACGCCAGAACCAACGCGCTGCATGGCTTCGGCCAAGGCAAGGAGTTCGTCTTCTTCCGCAAAGGTTCCCGGGACCGGCACGCCGCCCATGGATCGATGGCCGATCGTTCTCGAAGTCGTAAATCCGAGAGCGCCCGCCCGCATGGCTTCTTCGACCTGGCGTGTCATCTCCGCCATGTCTTCTGCGGTCGGGTCTTCGTTGTCGCGGCCGCGCTGGCCCATGACATAATTCCGAAGCGCGCCATGGGCGAGTTGTGCGCCGACATCGAGGGCGTACTCGCGAGTCGCCAGGAAATCCATGTACTCGGGGAACGATTCCCAGGCGCCCCAGGGCATGCCTTCGTGAAGGGCGGTGCCCGGGATGTCCTCGACCCCCTCCATGAGGTCGATGAGTTCATCTTCGCCGCCTGGTAGCGCCGGCGCAAAACCCACGCCGCAGTTCCCCATGACTACGGTGGTCACGCCGTGTGACGCCGACGGATCCATCTGGTCGTCCCAGGTCACCTGTCCGTCGTAGTGCGTATGCACGTCCACCCAGCCTGGCGTGGCCAGGGCGCCATCGGCATCAATGGTTTCGCGTGCGGCCTCGTCGACGTGCCCTCGTGCAACGATCTTCCCATCCCGAACGCCGAGATCTCCTGTTTCCTTGGGTGCTCCGGTTCCGTCAACGATGGTGGCGCCCTTGATGAGGTAGTCGAGCATGGCGGTCTCCTGGAATTCTAGGGTTCTGGGGTCGGAATGAGTGCCGACAGATTCGCACGAAATTGAAACCGGGACTAGAGCTTATTTGGGCCCGACAGACGGTGTGCTCGCCGACTTCACGCGATCCCATTGCCACGGCGACAGAAGTTGCGCGCCCCAGGTCATCGGGAAGCCCGGGAGATCGGGGATTCCCACGTCCTTGGGTGGCTCGTGATCCGTAGGTAGGAATCGGGTCCCGAAGACGATATCCCAGAGGATCAGATTCTGGCCGTAGTTCGTGTTGCTTTCCTGGACCAGCGGAGAATGATGCCAGCGATGCAGTTCCGCCATGCTGAATATCCAGTTAAGGGGGCCACACCGGATCTGCATGTTGGCGTGCTGGCAGATGCCATGAATGGTTGCGGTGACGACCCAGAGCGCGAAGACTGCTGGCTCGGCACCGAGCGCAACGAGCGGGACGATGAAGCCGATGTTGAGCAAGGAGATGTCCACGACGTGAAAGCGCGCGGCGTTCAGCCAATAGAGCCGTGGTGCACTGTGGTGTGTCGCATGAAAACGCCAGAGCCAGTCCGTCTCGTGTTCGAAGCGATGAAGCCAGTATTGGAAGAACTCGATGACGATCAGCGCCAGACACAGCTGTGCGACGAGTGGCCAGTCGTTAGGCCATGGCGAAGATCCCAATCGAGTCGAGAGGGACGCGCCGATCCCACCGCCCACAATCGTGACTGCCGGTCTCAGTAGGGCTCCCGAAACGATCGTGGTTCCAGCCCAGGCCGCGTCCGTAGCGACGTCAGCATGATTGCGATTCCAATCGGGCACGTAGGGATATACGCGCTCACCGATGATCACGATTCCGTAGCCGAACAAGAGGCCCGCGACCGTGGCGGATTCGATGGAGCGTCCGTCGCCGATCATGAAGATCGAAAGCGCGACCGATCCGAAGAGCGCGATGGGGAAGACGGTCCATGAGAAGAGGTCGCTGCCGCGGCGAGTGCTGTTTTGCGGGACGGGTCCGGCTTGGCGTGTGTCGTTATGCATCGGGAGAGCATAGGCGGGGAAGGACGATCGGGCGTCTGGGTCGTACTTCTTTGCTTTCGCCGTGTCTAGATCGTGCTTGGGTGGTGGCCCAGGGCGGGCTCGAAGAGCTAAGGTCGGTACGCCGATCGCACGCGCCTCAAGTTAGGCGCCGGAAAGCTTGAAATCGTCCCGACGCGGGGTGAGTATGCCCCGATCGCGGCCGATTACGTTGGCCGGGAATCGGTCGCTCTGCTAATCGAGCGGTGTTTCGTTCTTGTTGGGGGATTTCGTGACCATGCTGTCTAGCCACAGACTTCTGGAAGGTCGCCGTATCGGACTTTCCGACCCGATCTTACAGAGGCGACTCCTCTTCACCGCGATGACAGCAGTGGCGTTCGCAACCGCCTGTACTCAGGAGCAGGACGCCCCGCCGGCCGCCATGGCCGAAGATGCGTCGATCGCTGCGTCTCGGGCAAGCGCACTCGAAGCCGGGGCAGCGGCGGGACAAGGCGATTTTCAGAGCGTGCTCGACAGGGTCCATGAGAGAACCCGAAACGCGGATTCGCGCGACGGCATTCTTGCTGAAGAGCGGCTCTACTCGAATTTCAACGAAGAACTCATCATTCGCGACTTTTTCCAGGATCGCCGCGAAGGATTCTACCTCGACGTGGGATGCGCGGGGCCGATCAAAGGCAGCAATACCTACTACCTCGAGAAACACCTGGGCTGGACGGGAATCGGCGTTGACGCCCTCGATGGCTACGCCGCCGCATGGAAAGAGATGCGACCGAAGTCGCGGTTCCTGCGCCATCTTGTATCCAATCGCTCCGACGAATCACAGACCTTCTTCAAGTCGTGGGGGCTGGGCCTCTCCTCGACCAATCGCGAGTGGGCGACAGGCAAGGCCTTTGGCGAGAACTTTCCGACTGAAGAAATAGAGACCACCACGATCACGCTGAACGATCTGCTGGAACGCGAGGGTGTGACGAAGATCGATTTGATGTCGATGGACATCGAAGGCCATGAGTCGAGAGCGCTGGCCGGCTTCGACATCGAGCGTTTCCAGCCCGAGCTGGTGGTCATCGAGGGGCAGATTGCGAAGCCCAAGATCCAAGCTATTGCGAGCTATTTCGAGTGGCACGGATATGCGCGTATCGAGAAATATCGCGCCTTCGACATCGTGAATGAATACTACCAGCGCGTAGAACGCTGATAGGGACGTCCGATCGAAATCGAACCACCACTTATCTGTGGCTGGGACGTGGATTCAGTTCGGGTGGTGGCCCAGGGCGGGCTCGAACCGCCGACACCTCAATTTTCAGTCGAGTGCTCTACCAACTGAGCTACCGGGCCACAGGGGCGGGAGAGTACCAGCCCCGATGCCCCCGTCTAGAGACGGGGGATGAAATCCTTCGAAAACCCTCGGACATTCCGATCGGCTGCGTGTCGCGGAGGGAGTCGGGCGGCACCCATGGCGGCGCATTTGCCGAATCTCAGCGATCAGCCAGCACATTCACCGTCGTGTCGGGATGATTCGTCGACTCATCCTGCGCCTCGGCGCGCTGGGTCTGGGTTCCGATGTCGACTCTCGTTATGACGATATTCTCGATCGGCCGATGCCGCGGACCCCAGCGACCGATGCGATCGATGGGAACCGTCATGATTGCGTCGACGACGTCCATGCCCTCGCGGACGCGGCCGATCACCGTGTAGCGACCATCGAGATTGTGGTTGTCGGCCTGCATGATGAAGAATTGTCCGCCCGTGGAATTCTTGCGGCCCTTGTTCCCCATACCAACGACGCCGCGAACGAAGGGTGCGGCCGAAAACTCATCCTCGACTGTGAGATTGGGATGGCCCTGACCGTCGTTGCCGGGATCGCGGTCGCGGGAGTTTGGATCGCCTCCCTGGATCATGAATCCGGGAATGACACGATGAAAGGTCGTTCCGTCGTAATACGCGTCCATGGCCAGCTCGATAACTTGGGCGACAGTTTGCGGCGCTAGTTTGGGGATGAGTTCGATCGAGATCCTGCCGGTGCTTACCGGACTCTCGATCTCGATATTGAGCGTTGGGTGATTCGGATCGTCCGGCCAGACAAACACCGATGCCGTCTTGACCGAATTCGACTCATGAGTGTTGCCGGCCGCATGGATCGACACGCTCTGCGCGTCGGCGGTCTCCGCACGCTGACATGCGAGAGTCGTTGCCGCCGCGATGGCGGCGATCAACAGGCCCCCGATTCGAGTCGTCGTTACGCAACGCGGAGTGCGCTTCGCCGGGGACATGCATGTCTGTGATAGCGTGCGGGACATGCAATCTTCTTCGACCATATTTGTCTTGGAACTGAGGTGTTTGAGGCGCTCTGTCGTCGCCGCTCTCTTGCTTGTTGGTTGCCTCGTTATTGGATGCCAGAGCGGTGCGCCCGTCACGCAGGCGGTTCAGCCTCCCGCCATCGGTCGTCTCGGCATGGTCGTGTCGACGCATCACGCAGCTGCAGAAGCCGGTGCTCGGATTCTTCGCCAGGGAGGCAACGCGATCGATGCCGCCGTGGCGACGGCATTCGCTGTGGCCGTTGCACAACCCTTCTCCGCCGGCCTGGGTGGAGGCATGTTTGCACTGGTTCGCCTCGAGGGGGGCGAGATCGTTGCCCTCGATGCCCGAGAGACGGCGCCCGCAGCAGCCACGCCGACCATGTATACGGAGCAGGGCGTGCCCAAGGGCACTTCGGTTCATGGGCCTCTGGCGGTGGCGGTTCCGTCGTTTGTTCCCGGAATGGTCGAGCTGCTCGAGCGGTATGGCTCGATGTCCCTGCCCACTGTACTCGTCCCGGCGATCGAACTGGCTGAGCAGGGGCTGCTGATTGGCCCCTATCACTCGCGGCTCGCCGGGTACATGCGCGGCCGATTGGGCAAGGATCGTTTTCCAGAAACCTGGCGAATTCAGTTCGAGCCATTCGAATCGAGTGGGATGTTAGGCCAGACCCTGGTCCAGGCTGATCTGGGTCGGACGCTTCGGCTGCTCTCCGCACACGGTGAGTCCGAGCTGAGAGACGGGTCGGTGGCTCAGGCGATCGTCGCCGAAGTTCGCAAGCAGGGTGGACTGCTTTCGGTTGCGGATCTGCGGGATTATTCCCCGCGCTGGCGGGAACCGGTGCTGGGCCGTTATCGCGGCCTTCGGGTGGCGAGTTTTCCGCCTCCTTCTTCCGGTGGTGTCGTTTTGGTCGAAGCCCTCAATATTCTCGAGGGCTTCGATCTGGGTGCTCTCGAAGTAGGCTCGGCGCCCGCGATTCATCTCGTTTCCGAAGCGATGAAGTTGGCGTTTGCGGATCGAGCAGCGTTCATGGGGGATTCGGATTTCGTCGACGTTCCAATCGCGCGGCTGACTTCGAAGGCCTACGCCGAGGCCCAGCGCGCTCGCATCAACCTGGACCAGGCGACCTCGATCACGGGTCCAGGGTCGATCCCCGAAGACGCGGGAACGACCCATCTTTCTGTGACCGACGCTCGGGGACGCGCGGTGGCGCTCACGATGACCATCAACACCCCCTTTGGCTCGGGTATCACAGCACCGGGAACTGGCATCGTGCTCAACAACGAGATGGACGATTTCGCGATCGCGATAGGCAAACCCAATAGTTACGGCTTGATCGATACGCGGGGGGCGAATCTCGTGGCGCCGGGCAAGCGACCGCTCTCGAGCATGACGCCGACCATTCTCGACCGCGAGGGTGAACTCTTCATGGTCTCTGGCAGCCCCGGCGGGCCGAGGATCATCTCGACCACACTGCTCACGGTTTTGAATGTCGTCGATTGGAAAATGAATCCACAGGAGGCAGCGGCCTGGCCGCGTTTCCACCACCAGTGGGATCCGAATCGGCTGCGCGTCGAGCCGGAGACGAGTGACGAGGTCGTGGCCGCTCTGGAAGCTCGGGGTCACGCAGTCGAACGGACGAGTCGGCGCTGGTCGGCCGCAGAGGTGATCGTGGTCGACGGGGAGACTGGAGTTCATCTGGGTGGGGCGGACCCGCGGACCGATGGGCAAGCGGTTGGCGTCGATGCCGTTGATCTGGCGGATCAAGCGACGAACATATCTGAGACTGAAATAGTGGTTAAATAGACACGGTTTTAGTCGATTTGACTACATTTATCCAAAAACTGTGTTATATTCACTACGCAAAATGATTGAGGCGGGGTTTTCGGCGGATGGATCCGCGCCCAATGCGATCGATGCAAAGACGACTACGGCATCGATGCCCGACGGATCCCAGGGAAGTGGCGAATTCGCTGCTTGGAGCCGTCACTGGTAGAGGTGTAACGGAGGTGCCCCCGATCTTGAGATTCGGGGGCATCTGCATTTTTGGGCTCCTCGATACATTTTGATCTGTCCGGGTTGGTTCATCGGCCGCCCCAATCGGTGGTCGATGCGTATCTCATCAGTATCCGCGAAAAACAGCAGTGTTGGTGTGGTCCCGATCACCCCTCAGGAAACACAGCTTCAATTGCCTATCCCCTTCACAGTTGTCGGCCGTGATCGCCGCCGCCCCGGGGCCACATCTCATCCCTAGGGATGGACCGCCGTCACACTGTAGGCGTCGAGTCGGAAGATGCGCTGCGCCACGCGAAGGATGTCCTCCGGCGTGACCCCGGCGATGGCGGCCGGGTAGGCCTCCGTGTGATCCGCACCCAGTCCGTAGAGCGAGTCGAGGGCAATATGCGCGGCACGAGAATGGCTGCGTTGGGAGCTGATGGCGAAGCTCCCGGTTCCGTATCGGATTGCATGTTGAAGTTCCTGGGCGCTCGGCGCGACGCTCACGAGTCGATCGATTTCCTCGAAGATTCCGGCGCGCGCGCGGTCCAGCTTTTCAGGTGCGGTCGCGATGTAGAGACTGAAGTAGCCGGGAGCCAGACCTTCGATATTTGTGGCTGCAACCGTATACGCGAGACTCTGGCGATCACGCAATTCGAGAAAAAGGCGGCCGCCCTGACCGGCGAGCATCTGCGAGATTAGTTCCAGAGCGAAGCGATCCGGATCGTCCAGAGTGACCCCGCGGAAGCCGATGACCAGATGTGCCTGGGCGCGATCCTTGATCAACTCGGATTCGCGAATGCCCGGCTCGCGAGGCTCTTGCGGGGGCAGCGAAAAGCTGTCGCTCTTGGGGTCGGCGGTCTGCATCGAACCGAAGCGGTCTTCGACGAGCCGCCCGATGACATCCGGATCGATATCTCCAACCACCGCGATTGCAGCACGATTCGCACGCATCAGTCGATCGGAATGCGCGATCAGATCGTCGCGACTGAATCCACCGACCGTTTCGGTCTCGCCTAATACCGTCATGCGATAGGGATGGGTCTTGAATTCAGTTTCAGCAAAGAGCTGGAAGGCGCGCTGTCCTAATTGATCCACCCGCCGTTCGATCGCGGCCAGCGATTCGCGCCGTTCGCGCTCGATCTCTTCGATGTCGAAGCGTGGCTCGAGCACGGCGTCGGCAAATAGATTGAAGGCGGGCTCCAATGTTTCACTCAGACAATCCAGGGTGATGCCGACCGAGTTCCGTCCCGAGAAACCTTCGACATCCGCTGCCAACGCTTCGATCTGGCGCGCGAAGGATGCCGCGTCATGGGTGCGTGTGCCGCGACTCCACATGGCCGCGAGGAAACGCGTCAGGCCCGACTGCGCTTGATTCTCGCAGAGCAGGCCGCCGAGCGTGGCCAACCGGACTGCCACCACGGGGACCTCTGGACGTCTCAAGATGTGGAGCGAAAGCCCATTGTCGAGCGTCGCATCGAGTCGCTCCCCGGCGCCGTCCGCCGTCGTTCGCAGCGGCGAAAAGCGCAGCCTGTTTTCGGTCACGCCGCCGTCGGGCCGATCCAGCGGCGCATCGGCGGTCTTCTCTTCGACTTCTACACGGGTGATGGCTGCGGCTTCGAGTCCTTGGGATACCGCTTGGCGGATCGCGTCTTCATCAAGATTCGCGTCGGTCGACTCCGGGATCAGTGCGGCAATCGTCAATGCTTGGGGAAGGAGATATTTCTGGGCAACGCGCAGAAGGTCGTCGGGCGTGGCGGCGCGCAGTGTCTCGAGGGCTTCGGCCTCGCGCTCCCAGCCGCCGCCCATGTTCTCGAAACTGCCAAGCTTTGAAGCAATGCCGGACACGCTCTCGCGATCGAATTGGTCGCTGGCCAGGAAGTTGATGCGGGCGCGATCGAGTTCGGTCTGCGTGATGCGCTCGTGTCGCAGTCGGTCCGTCTCCTCGATGATGCGTCGAGTCGCGTCCAACAGGCGATTCGCGTCCGTTTCGAAACCCACGCTGAAGAGCCCGCGGTCGAGCGGCGTGTAGGCGCTTGCATCGATGCGATCTACGAGCGCTTCTTGTTCTCGAATCTTCCGCACGAGTCGGCTCGATTCGCATTCGCCGAGTACGTAGGCGAGAAGGTCCAGATACGTTGAATCGCGATCAATGAAATTCGAAGCCGGCCATGAAAGATCGACGCGATGTCCTTCGAAGGGCTTGCGAAGGACAGCGATTCGCATCGCTTCTTGCGCGGGCTCGACGGGTCGTATTCGATTCGCGGGCACGGAAACAGCGTCGGAGAAGAGCCTCTCGATTTCCTCAGCAACTTCCTCGGACGCAAAGTCTCCTATGGCTACGACCATCAAATTATTCGGTGCGTACCAGCGTTCGAAGAACGCGCACACTTGGTCACGATTGAAGGACGCGACATTTGAGGCGGGGCCGAGGATCGGTAGGCCGTAGGGATGCAGGGGGTAGCATTTGCGAAAGGCCAGCTCGCCTAACACATGTCCGGGCGTGTCCTCGGATCGATTGATTTCTTCCAGCACGACTTCGCGCTCTCGGGCGATCTCGTTGTCATCGAAAATCGAGAATCGCACTGCATCTGTCAGGACGTCGAGGCCTTCGCGCCAAGCGGCGGAGGGGAGCGTCGCGTGGTAGACGGTCGAGTCGAAGGAGGTATAGGCGTTGATGTTGCCGCCGAGGCCTTCGATGTCGCCCGCGATCTCGCCGACGGCTCGGCGTTCGGTGCCCTTGAAGAGCATGTGTTCATGGAAATGCGCCAGGCCCTCTTCGCCTGGCCGTTCGTCGGCGGAACCGACGCCTGCCCAGATCTGAAGCTCGACGACTGGGGAGCGATGGCTCTCTCGCAACAAGATCGTAAGCCCATTCGGAAGCACGCGATGGAGAACTGCGGGCGGCGCCGACGCTGGTGCGGTCGAAGAGCTGGGAGGGGCGGGATGGGTTTGGGTAGAGGTGGCGTTTTGGCTCAAAGCGCGCCGAGAGTACCCGAGCCGAATGCGTCTCGCCCGCTAGGGTCTTGCCATGGCCGAGGATTTCGACGTTTTCGACGATGGCGCCGTGGGCGTGTATCTGCATCTGCCTTTTTGCGAGCGGATCTGTCCCTACTGTGATTTCGCAGTTGTGGCCGCGCCCGAACTCGGAGCCGGACGAGAGGCGCGCTATGTCTCGAATCTGTTGACCGAACTGAAGGCTCGGCGAAGCGATTTCGAGGGCAGGGCGCTCGCATCCCTCTATTTCGGTGGCGGGACACCCTCCTTGTTCACACCGCAGTCGATTCGTGAGCTCGCTCTGGCTGTGGGCGCCGCCTTTGCCGAAAGAGGGGACGACGCGGCGGGGGGCCGGGTCCCTGAAATTGAAACGACACTCGAAGTCAATCCGAGCACCATTGAATGGGCGCGTCTTCCGGATTTTCGGGCGGCCGGAATCAATCGACTTTCGATCGGTGTGCAATCCTTCAACGACACTCTGCTCAAGCGATTGGGTCGGGCCCATCGCGCACCGATCGCGCGCGAGACCCTTTGTGCGGCCCGTGCTGCTGGCTTTGACAACCTTTCCATCGATCTGATCTTTGCCGCCCCGGGCGAGAGCCAAGGCGATCTGGCCCGCGACCTCGACGAACTTCTCGAATGGGAGCCCGAACACATTTCGACCTACGAGCTGACCTTCGAGCCCGAGACCCCGTTCGGGCGTGCCTTGGCGGCCGGAAAGATGAACTCCTGCGATGAGGATCTGGCCGCGGACATGACGCTCCAGATCGAGGGCCGATTGAAGGCCTCGGGCTTTGGGCGCTACGAGATATCCAATTATTCGCGGGGCGAAGAGACGCGATCCCAGCACAATCAGCGCTATTGGCAGCGACAAGCCGTTCTCGGCCTCGGAATGGGTGCGCATTCGGCAGAGGCGCGCAGCGCGGGGCTCCCGCATGGTGCGAGGCGAGCGAATCCTCGACGACTCGGCGAATGGGAAGAGCGGATCCGGACGGATCCTGCGCGGACAGGCGATGAAGAAAGATTGTCGGTGGCGGGATCGCGCGGAGAAGCCGTATTTCTGGCGCTCCGGCAGGCTGAAGGGCTATCGGCGCTAAGGTTCGAAGCGGAATTCGGAGGCTCGCCGCGTGTCTTCTTCGAAGCCGAGATCGAGGCCATGATTCGGCGGGGCTGGCTGATCGAAGGAGGAAGAGTGGCAGGGGACTTGCGGCTGAGTGATTTGGGACGACTCCTTGCGGACGATGTCGCGGCGGAGTTCGTGGCTGCGGTCTAGGTTCTATGCTGTCGGCGTGCGCGGGCGGGATCGTGGGCGCATGGAGAGGCGCTGCGGCGCGAATCGGGAATTGACGCTCTTGAAGGGCGGGGGTATAGGTGAAACGCGGAATCGCGGAACGCCTTCTCCGTTGAATTAAGTGGGGGATTTCATGCCGGGTCTGCCAGGGGGCGCGAAGCCCAAGGTTCACGGGTCTAGTTCTTCCCAGACCCCGCGAACGGAATTGACCGAGCGCCAGGCGCGGGTCTTTCGTGCGTTGATCGCTGCGTATGTGGGTCAGGCAGGTCCCGTCTCCTCGCAGACGCTGGCCCAGCTCCTGCCGGTTCCGCTTTCCTCCGCCAGTATTCGCAACACGCTGTCCGAGCTTCACGAAGCCGGCTTGATCCATAAATCGCATGCTTCCGCCGGTCGAGTGCCCACGGAATTGGGGCTGCGGATCTTCGTCGACGATCTACTCGAGGTCGGCACCCTCGGCCCGCATCAGCAGCGGCTACTGGATCGGTCCCTTTCGGGTGTCGATGCCGCCGAGACACCGCGTCAAGCCTCGCAATTGCTTTCGGAATATACGCGGCAGCTCGGATTCGTGGTCGCGCCGCGTGTCGAGCATCAGCGCTTGAAGGCGATTCATCTCGTCGCCATCAGCTCCGAACGCGTGTTGATTGTGTTGGTGGCAGAGAGCGGACGAATCATCGAACGCATCCTCGACCAGCCCTCGCCGATCTCACAACGCGAGCTCGAGCAGATCGGCCAGCTGCTTTCCGAGCGCGTCGTCGGGCGCACTCTGATCGGCCTGCGTCGCATTCTCGAGATCGAACGCGATGAGTTGCGGGGGCAGGCGGACGAAATCTTGCGCCGAGCTTGGAAACTTGGATTCGAGGCCTGCGAGTCACAGAGCGAAGACGATCTGATCGTCGCGACGCGTCTTGCGCTGCTCGACCAACCGGAATTCGCAGACCCGGGTCGTATTCGAGGGCTGTTCACAGCACTCGAAACCAATCAGCGCCTGCTTGATCTCTTGCGACAGATCGCACAGGCCGATGGGGGCGAGAAGCGCGTGGGTCTATCGATGTCGCTTGGGACCCAGCTTGGGGAACCCGCGCTACGAGACTGTGTCCTGATGGCGGTGCCCTATGGGCGACCGGCCGAGCCGGATGCGCTTGGCGTGCTGGGCGTGATTGGGCCACAGAGGATGGATTACGGCCGGGTGATTCCGCTGGTTCATTACTGTGGCGAGCTGGTGACGCGTAAGCTTCAGGCCTGAATGTGTCGGCCGATGGAAAATTTAACCCGAAATGGACGATTCTGTGATGAATGAAATGCACGACAGCCCCGCGGACAACCCCCCCGACGACGAAAACGATCTGAACGAGGGCGCAGAGCCGGGTTCCAGCGAATCCGATGGCCCTTCGGTCGAGGCGAGCTCAGAAATGGAAGAAGCCTTGCGCGAGGCGACTGAGGCTCTCGAAGAGCGCGACACTCCGGATTCAAGCGCCACAGCGCCTGGGGCCACAGATGCTTCGGGCTCTGCGGACAAAATGACGATCGAGCTACTCGCCGAGGAGCTCCAGGATCTGAAGGGGCTTCACGACGCGAAGCTCAAGGAATTCGACGACCAGAACGAGCAATTTCTCCGGCTACAGGCCGAATTCGACAATTTTCGGCGACGCAGTCTGAAGGAGAAGCAGGAAAGCTTGAAGTTTGGGCATCAGAATCTCGTCAAGGATCTTCTTTCGGCGGTCGATAATTTGGAACGCGCCTTAGAGCATGGGGCGCAGAATGACGGATCGGAGGGTGGAAGTTCCCCCGAGGCCAACGGAATCCTGGACGGCGTCCAGCTGGTACACCGAGAGATTCTCGGTGCGCTGGCGAAGCACGGCGTCAAGGAAATCGAGGCCAAGGGTCAGATCTTTGATCCAGCGATTCACGAGGCAATGGGGCAGCTGCCAAGCGAAGAAGTGGCTGCCAATACGATTCTCGAGGTGCTCCAAAAGGGTTATGTGATCCACGATCGGATGGTGCGTCCGGCGCGGGTCATCGTCTCACGGCAGGCCACGGCAGAAGAAGCCGAGGCGGGAGACGGCTCGGCAGAAAAGAATTAAGGCTGGACCCTCTCGATTTGTTCGGTGGGTTCCGGCGGATCAATGAAGAGGGAGCGGCCGACAATGAGTGAAACTGCAGATCCGACTGGCAAAGTCATTGGGATCGATCTAGGGACGACCAACAGTTGTGTCGCGGTGATGATCTACGACCAGCCCGAAGTGATCGCGAACTCCGAGGGTGCACGCACGACGCCATCCATGGTGGCGTATCTTGAGAGTGGCGAGAAGCTGGTTGGCCAGATCGCCAAACGCCAGGCCGCAACGAATCCAGATCGAACCATCTTCGCGGTGAAGCGACTCATCGGACGGAAGGTCGACGCCGAAGAAGTTCAGTCTTTCGCGAAGGTCGCGCCTTTCAAGATCGTGGCCGCTGACAATGGTGATGCCTGGATCGAAATCGACGGCAAGCCCTGTTCGCCCCAAGAAATTTCCGCGATGGTGCTCGCACGCATGAAGGTGACCGCCGAGGAATTCCTCGGCGAGACGGTCTCCCAAGCCGTGATCACCGTCCCCGCCTATTTCAATGATGCACAGCGACAGGCCACCAAGGAGGCGGGCAAGATCGCCGGCCTTGAGGTGATGCGGATCATCAACGAGCCGACGGCGGCGGCACTCTCGTACGGGATCAATCTCGATCAGGACCAGAAGATCGCGGTCTTCGATCTCGGCGGCGGCACCTTTGATGTTTCGATCTTGGAGCTCGGTGACGGCGTATTCCAGGTTCTGAGCACGAACGGGGACACCTTCCTCGGAGGTGAGGACTTCGACAATATCATCGTCGAGAGTCTGGCCGCGACCTTCGAGAAGGAAAATGAAGTTGATCTGCGAGGTGATCCGATGGCTCTGCAGCGGCTGAAGGAAGCCGCCGAACGGGCCAAACAGGAGCTTTCAACAGCCACTGAGACAGACATCAATCTGCCCTTCATCTGTGCGGACGCCGATGGCCCAAAGCATCTCGTACATACGTTGTCGCGCGAGGAACTAGAGACCATGGTCGGCGACATGATCGCTCGACTCGAAGCCCCTTGTAAGTTGGCTCTCGAAGATGCAGGAATTTCGGCCTCTGATCTCGACGAAGTCGTCCTGGTCGGGGGCATGACGCGAATGCCCATGGTTCAGACGAAGGTGACGGAAATCTTCGACCATGATCCGATGAAGGGTGTGAACCCGGATGAGGTGGTGTCTGCCGGGGCGGCTATTCAGGGTGGTGTGCTGACGGGAGAGGTGGACGACGTGCTGCTCCTGGATGTGACGCCGTTATCGCTTGGGGTTGAAACCCAGGGTGGCGTCGCGACGAAGATTCTCGAGAAAAATACGACCATTCCGTGCACGAAGAGCCAGGTTTTTTCGACGACCGAGGATCATCAGGACGTGGTTCGGATCCATGTCTTGCAGGGTGAACGGGAAATGGCGGAAAACAATATGACGCTCGGGCGATTCGAGTTGGTCGGGATTCCGCCGGCACCTCGTGGCGTGCCACAGATCGAAGTCACTTTCGCCATCGATACGGACGGCGTGGCCAGCGTGGCCGCCAAGGATCTCGGGACGGGCAAGGTTCAGAGCATCGAGGTCACGGCATCCAGTGGTCTCCGCGAGGAAGAGGTCGATCGACTGGTGGAGGAAGCCGAGGGTCACGCGATTGCTGATCAGGCGCTTCGGAGTCTGATCGAAGTCCAGAACAAGGCAGACGGTCTGATGTATTCGGCGACCAAGACCCTCGAAGAATTTGCGGAGAATGTCGACGAAGCAGAGCGCGTCTCGGTTTCGGAGCAGATCGAGAAGACCCGAGCTCAGATGGGTGGTGAGGATCCAGCGGCCCTCGAAGCCGCGATCGAAGAACTTTCTCGCCGAAGTTATGCGCTCACGGAAAAGCTCTACGCGACTCTGGGAGCGGAAGAGGAAGTAATTGGGGGCGATTCAGAGTAGGCCCCATCCCCATCGGACGAGTTGCCCGCGTCATCCCCCTATTGCTTGAGCCCGGCCTCCCGATTTTCCTTGCGTGCCACGATTTCGATGAGTTTTCGGCCTTGACACTCGCTCGGTGGGGACGAGGGTTCGCCGGATGCCGCCCACAGGCGGCGCGCATCCAGAGCGCAAGAGGGGATGGGTTTGAGTAAGCGGGACTTCTACGAAATTCTCGGGGTCGATCGAGGCGTCTCGGAAGGCGACCTGAAGAAGGCCTACCGAAAGCTCGCTCTGGAATGCCATCCAGACCGAAATCCAGACGACGCACAGGCGGAAGAGCGCTTCAAAGAGGTCTCCGAGGCCTATGCCGTCTTAGCCGATTCCGAGAAGCGAGCACGCTACGACCGCTTCGGTCATGCGGGAATGGGGGGGGCCGGGGGTGGACAGCCGGGTGCGGACTTCGGCGATCTGGGCAATTTCGGCGATCTCTTCAGTGATCTCTTTGGCGATATCTTCGGTGCCGCCGGCGGGCGGGCGGGAAGTCGGCATGGGCGCGGACAGCGCGGTGCCGACCTGCGTTACAACCTTTCGATCGATTTGATGGACGTTCTCGATGGCTGCGAGCCCAGCATCAGGATTCCGAAGATGAATCGCTGCGACAGCTGCTCGGGGTCGGGCGCCGCAGAAGGCTCGAAGCCCGCGCGCTGCGGTCGCTGTGGCGGTGTTGGGCAATTGGCCTTTCAACAGGGATTCTTTCGAGTCAATCGAGCCTGTGACGCCTGTGGCGGCTCGGGTGAAGTGATCACGAATCCTTGTTCGAATTGTCGCGGCGCGGGTCGGGTCGAGGGGCAGAAGACGATTCAGCTGAAAGTGCCGCCGGGCGTCGATGATGGCGCGCGGCTGCGGGTTAGCGGCGAAGGCGAGGCCGGCATCGCGGGCGGTGAGGCTGGCGATCTATACGTCGTGATGAATCTGTGCGAACACCAGCTTTTTGAGCGAGAAGGGACGGATCTACATCTCGAAGTGCCGGTGGCCTTTGTTCAGGCAGTCTTGGGGGCAGAGATCGAAGTGCCCACTCTCGACGGGAAGGTTCAGCTCCAGATTCCAGAAGGCACTCAGTCCGGTCGAGTGCTGCGTTTGCGTGGCAAGGGGCTCCCCCCACTGCAACCGCGGATGGACCCGGCTCAGCTGAAGAAGATGCGCGGAGATCTTTACGTGCGGGTCTTCGTGGAAGTGCCGACCAAGTTGAACGCGCGTCAGCGCCAGCTGCTCGAAGAATTCGCTGCCCAGTCGGGCCACGAGGTCTCGCCCAAGACCAAGGGATTCATCGAACAACTTCGCAACTTCTTCGACTGATCGAGTGATGGCGGATCTTGGGTATGGACCTCTCGTCCATACCAGGGCTCGGATGCCAGCCGACCCGTTCCTCGAACTTGTTCTTTGATAGAGGTGCCTCTCCGGTCAGCCGCGGACTAGACTGTTCGCGGTTAAGAAATGGGTCGTGGGTGGGGGTGTCATGGGATCGTCGACGTGTTCAGCATGCATGGGCTGCGAGGTCGTCGTAGAGAAGCGCGCCTCGCTCCGGGTTGCCGGCATTGCTCTCGTGCTCGCATTGCAATTCGGATGTGCGCTCTCGGGCTCCGGCCCCGCTCCGATTCCACTCGAACAGCGTGCGGCCTACGATGCCGCGATGGGCAATCTGCCGGCCAATTCTCGGGCCGCGGCCGATCAACTCGAAGCGTTCATCACTCGCTTTCCGCGCAGTCAGTTGTCGGATGATGCACTCGAGCAGCTTTCGCAGATTGCCTTTGCCAACGGTCGTCAAGAGTTGGGTATGCGCCATCTCGGCCAGATTCTCCGGGACTACCGGAAATCCGATCGCGCGGCCCCGGCTAGGCTGCGCCTGGCCCAGCTCGAGTACGCACGCGGCCATGCGGAAACGGCTAGGCGGCTGCTCGACTCACTCGATCTACGAAGGCTCGCACTTCCGCAACAGCGTGCCGCGCTGCGGCTGCGAATCGCTCTTGCTCGCACACCCGTCGAACGCATGGAGCAGCTGAGTCTGTTGGCTGCCAAGCTTCGCGAAGTGGATGGCTCCGCGCGGATTGATTCCGTGGGGCGGACACGACTCGAATCGCGCATCAACACGGTGGATCGCGAACTCTCGGGGCTGATCGAATCGGCCGCTTCGGCAGAACTCGAAGCGATGGTGTCCAGCCTGCGTCGCCGTCCGCCGGCCTCGGCCATTGCGCTCGAGTTGAGTCGTCGGGCATTGGATTCCGGTCAACTCGATCTGGCTTCGCGGCGGATCGATCGCGCAGATGCATTGGTTCACAGCGAGATGGATCGTGGCCAGCTTAGGCTTCAGCAAGAGCGACTTGAAATGCTGCGGGCCTCTGCTGAGGCAAACGCGGAGCTGCCGCGACTTCGAGACCTGGCAGATCGTGCACGTCCGCGAACCCAGGGCGCGAGTGGAACGATTGGTGTCGTGCTTCCGCTCTCGGGTCGTTTTGCCAAATTTGGGCAGGAGAGTCTTCGGGGCATTCTGATGGCGACCAGGCTCTTCGACGAGGGCGATGAGCCCGGCGTGCTCGCCGATGATTTCGAATACCCGGATGGGGGTTTAGGGTCGCGTCAGGACGGACGCATCGCCGCGGAACCCAGGCTCCGCGTTCTGGTTCGTGACTCAGAAGGGGATCCCGTCCGTGCGGCGGAAGCGGTTCGCGAGTTGGCTGCGGACCCGTCGATTCTCGCCGTGGTCGGACCGATTTTCAGCGACGAATCGCTGGGTGCGGCCGAAGCTGCGGAACGCATGAGAATTCCGCTGGTCACCCTGTCGACCCGTGAGGATGTCGCGACTGGACGATCACAGGCTTTCCGGATCCGAACGACGCCTGCGGACGAGGTTGGCGTTCTCGTCGGTCATGCCTTTGAGGAGCTCGAAGCCACGCGCTTTGCTGTGCTCTATCCCGAGACCCGGTACGGCCGCGGGATGCGCAAGCTCTATTGGGACGCCGTGACGGCGCGCGGTGGAAAGATGGTCGCTGCCTCGAGTTACGATCCAGAGGCAACGGATTTTTCGAGCGCGGTTCGCGGCATGATCGGATATCGCTTTCTCACGAATCTCGAAAAACAGGCCATCGAGGAACGGACAAAAATCCTACGGGCCGCGCGAAGAATCGAGCCTACGGATGCGGCGATCCTGCGTCAGGCGCTCTATCCCCTGATTGGTCCCGAAGGTGAGCCGCTTCCACCGATCATCGATTTCGATGTGCTCTTTATTCCGGATGCGGCGGAAACCATCGCCTTGATCGCACCCGGGCTCGCGTTTCATGAGATCAAGGGTGTGAAACTGCTGGGATCGAATGATTGGGTCGATGAAGAACTGTTGCGTGTGGCTCGTCGTCATGTCCGAGGTTCGATCATCGCGACACCCTTCTACGCCGAGAGCGACGTGCCCATCGTTGCGGAATTCGTCCAGAGCTTTCGCAATACTTTTGGCGAGATTCCCAGCGCCTATTCGGCGCAGGCCTTCGATGCGACCAACCTCATTCTCGTGCAACTGGCGTCTGGATTGACCAACCGATCTTCGGTGCGCGACGGATTGCTCGATACCCGTGCGTATCCGGGTGCCACAGGGGTGTTGACTATGCGACCAGATGGCAACGCGCGAAGGCGACCTTTCCTCTTGAGCGTTTCGGGACGTCGTTTTCGGTCGCTGGATTGAGTGCTGACTCTGCCGGTTTCTGTGCGGAGCTGCCACTTTCTTGCCGGTTATGAGACGTTTCAATTCGAAACCCGTCTGGGCATCAGGACTCTCAAGTCACCCCATTTCTAACCGTTAAGTTTCCAATGGATAGTCTGCCTCCGGTCGACCAACTGCCCGACGAGTACCCCGTTCTGGCGTTGCGTGAGTTCGTTGTTTTTCCGTACATGGTTCTTCCGCTCTTCGTTTCGCGCGATCGATCGATCGCCGCGGTCGAAGAAGCCCTGGAAGGCAATCGACTGGTCTTGCTGGTCGCGCAGCGCAATCCCGAGACGACAGAGCCCGATCCCGACGATCTGTATCAGGTTGGTACGATCGCGATGGTTATGCGCAGCATGCGCATGCCCGACGGCCGGTTGAAGGTCCTGGTTCAAGGCCTGGGCAAGGCGCGAATTGATTCGGTGATCGAACGTTCTGCATCGACATGGGTTCGTGCATCGTCGATTGAATCCACGGAAGAAGCGGCGGACGATTGGACGATTGAGGGCGAGGCGCTGACTCGATCGGTTCGGACTCGGGTCGAGGAACTCCTCCCGCTCAAGAATCTGCCCCCCGAAGTGCTGTCGATTACGACGAATGTCCAGAGCCCGGGACGTTTGGCCGACCTGGTCGCCTCGAATCTTCGCTTGCGAATGGAAGAGGCCCAGGAAGTTCTCGAGATTGAGGATTCCCTCGCCCGCCTGCGCAAGGTGGATTCGCTGTTGAAGCGCGAGCTTGATGTTTCTTCGATGAAGGCGGATATCCAAAGCCCGCTGCCGGAGAGTCTCGGCAAAGATCATCGCGAAACATTCTTGCGCGAACAGCTGCGGGCGATTCAAGACGAGCTCGGAGAATCGGATCCGCAATCCGAGGAGTTCGACGAGTACCGCTTGAAGGTCGAAGAGGCGAATCTTCCCGAGACCACACGGGAGGAGACGGATCGTCAGCTTCGTCGACTCGAACGCATGCATCCAGATGGGCCCGAATCCCAGGTCGTTCGCAATTACCTGGACTGGGTCGTCGAGCTTCCCTGGGATCGAAGCTCTCCTGATCAACTCGACCTGGATCGTGCACGCAAGATTCTCGACCAGGATCACGCCCACCTTTCGATCGTGAAGGATCGAATCCTCGAATTCCTGGGCGTTCGGAAACTGCGCGACGATTCGCGCGGACCGGTTCTCTGCTTCACGGGACCACCCGGCGTTGGCAAGACTTCACTCGGTCGGTCAATTGCGCACGCGATGGGTCGCGAGTTCGTTCGTGTCTCACTGGGTGGCGTGCGCGACGAAGCGGAGATTCGAGGACATCGACGAACGTATGTGGGTGCATTGCCGGGTCGAATCATTCAGGGGCTGAAGCAAGCGGGGACGAACAATCCGGTCATGATGCTCGACGAGCTGGACAAATTGGGTGCCGATTTTCGAGGCGATCCATCCGCGGCCCTGCTCGAAGTACTCGACCCCGAGCAGAACTCTAATTTCAGAGACCACTTCCTGAACACACCCTTCGATTTATCCCGCGTGCTCTTTATCGCAACCGCCAACATGCTCGACTCGATTCCCGCACCGCTTCGAGACCGCATGGAGATCATTCGTCTCTCCGGTTACACGCCGGAAGAAAAGACGGAGATCGCCACGAGCTATCTCATTCCGAGACAAGTCAAAGAGCATGGACTCGCTTCGGAGGAAATCAGCTGGACGCGAAACGCTGTCGAGTCGCTATGTGCGCAATACACCTATGAGGCTGGAGTTCGGGACCTCGAACGAAAGGTCGCTGCGGTCTGCCGAAAAATCGCGCGACGCAAAGCCGAAGGCGATGACTCTAAGGTGGCCGTTAATCGCAAGGTACTCGACAAATTACTGGGCCCGCCTCCCTTTCGAAACGAGATGATTTCGAAGGAACCCGACATTGGTCTGGTCAATGGTCTCGCCTGGACGGAAGCGGGCGGTGAGGTCTTGTCGCTCGAAGCCAATCTCTCCCATGGCCGAGGCCTGGTCCTGACAGGCCATCTCGGCGACGTCATGAAGGAGAGCGGCCAGACAGCGCTTTCTTATGTTCGATCGATTCTGTCGGACATCGGCATTTGCGAGCGTGAGTTTGCCCGACAACAGGTGCATGTTCATGTTCCCGCTGGCGCTACGCCCAAGGACGGTCCTTCGGCGGGCATCGCGATCGCCACGGCCATCGCGTCGCTGGCTTCGGGGATTCCGATTCGCGGTGACATCGCGATGACCGGAGAAGTGACGCTTCGGGGTCGGGTTCTTCCCGTAGGCGGCGTTCGTGAAAAGGCGCTGGCCGCACTGCGAAGTGGCATCACGACGATCGTCATTCCCGAGCAGAATGTTGCGGACCTGCGAGAGATTCCAAAGGAATTGAAAAAGCGGATTACTTTCATTCCAGTCGCTCATATGGTCGACGTGCTCAACGCGGTCCTGGTTGAAGAGATCGAGTGGAAGCCGCGTGAGCGCAAGGTGCGAACTCGATCCGCCGGCCAGACCTCTACGGCACCTGTCCAAGCCAAGAAACAAGACTGAATCATCGACGACAGCTGCGGCAGACCATTCGACCCACACGAGCGACACCCAGGGCCGAGTGTCTTTGGTTGCTCTGGATCTGATGGGGCTTGCTAGTCTCGGCCCATGCCGCGGCGAGAACGCACACTGGCTGATCTTGGAGAGCCTGCGCTGATTCGGCGGATTGCTCGGCGTGCGGGTCATCCCGCGAGCGCCGTCTGGCCCAAAGCCATAGGGGACGATGCCGCGATCCTGCGACCCCGCAAGAACGAAGACCTCGTCCTTTCGACGGATGCCCAGGTGGAGGGCACTCACTTTCGATTTGAACGGGAATCGCCGCGGGCGATCGGTCGCCGCGCGCTGGCCGTCAATCTTTCCGATCTCGCCGCGATGGGAGCACGGCCGGTGGGTGCGCTGCTGAGCCTGTGCGCGCCCCCGGAGTTGGCGCTGTCGGTCTTCGATGGGATGGTGGCGGGCTTCGTCGACGAATCTCGCCGCTTCGACTGCCCATTGGTCGGCGGGAATCTCTCGAAGGCCCGGGAATGCAGCCTCACGGTCACGGTCGTCGGGCGGGTGAAGCGCGGCCACGCTCTTCGGCGTGAGGGTCTTCGCCTGGGTGATCTGCTCTTCGTGACCGGCGAACTGGGTGCCGCCGCCCTGGCCAGGCTGCGCGCAGATCGTTCTGGTGGCCAGCTCCGTCGGATCCCCACGGCCCGAATCGAAGCAGGGCTCGCGCTGGCCCAAATTCCACAGGTTCGCGCGTGTATCGATCTTTCCGATGGGCTGGCGAGCGATCTGAGTCAGCTGCTCGAGTGCACCGGCCTCGGCGCCGAAATCGACCCTGGAAGCCTTCCTTCTCCGAGGGGCTTTACGCGGTCTTGCGTCAGTCTCGGGCTCGATGCGACGACGCTTCAGGCGGCAGGTGGTGAAGATTATGAGCTTCTATTCGGGCTATCGCCGACGAACGAATGGGCGGATCCCCGTCGTCTGGGCAAGCGTCTGGGCGTGTCTGTGAGCCGTATTGGACACGTCGTGCGGCGGTCTGGAATCCGCGGTCTGCCTAAGATTCCAACCGCACATCACTTCTAGGCCCCAGGGCACTTCGAAGACCCGCGGACGTCAAGCCGAGGCCCGGTGGGGCCGATAAGACTGTGGTGAGACTATCTCTAACGGCCAGGTTTGTAATCGGTTCCCTCATCGTGGCGGCGGCGACTTCGCTGCTGCCCGATCTCGCTCGTCATTTCGGGATAGGCTTCTCGACCTGGGGCTCGCTCTTTGTTGCCCTCGGCGTGGGCGGCGGTATCGGCTTCTCGCTTTCTCGAATGTTGGGCGTCAAATTCGACGAGCTGCGTTCGGCGACCGAGCGAATTCGGGAAGGCGATCTTCGCGTCGGTCTCGAACCCGCGGCCGGTGGGCGATTTTCGGACGAGGTCGACGATCTCGCCGAGAGCCTGTTTGGAATGGTCGAACAGATCCGACTCTTTGTCTCGCGCGTCCAGGGCACTGCGACTTCGGTTAGTGATTCGTCGGCGGGTCTCGAAGGGGCCTTCGATCGCCTGAGGCGAGACAGCGACGAGATGGCGAGCACCGCGACGGAAGTTTCTGGTGGTGTCGATCAAGAACAGGAACTACTCGGTCAGGCCTCCCATCGCATGGCGCAGGTTTCGAGCGAGATCGATCTGAATGCGGGCCGCGCTCGCGAAGCGTTTGGTTTTGCGGCAGAAGCGAATCAGAAGTCGGGCACCGGCGTTGAAGTCGCGCGTCTGGCCATCGAAAAAATGAAGGCCGTTTTCGAGCGCGCGGAAAGCACCAGCGAAAAAGTCTTTGAACTCGAAGCCAAGACCCGTCACGTCCATCAGATCACCGAGATCATTACGAGCGTCGCCCATCGGACCAATCTTCTCTCGCTCAACGCTTCAATCGAGGCGGCACGAGCCGGCGAAGCGGGACGTGGCTTTTCGGTGGTCGCGGATGAAATTCGAAAGCTGTCGGAAAACGCCGGCCGCAGCGCTGACGAAATCACACAGCTCATGCATGAGATTCAAGGCGACACGGCCATGGTCGCGGACGAGATGCGTCAGTCGAGCGTGGTAATCGCGGAAGGTCGTGAGGACATCAATACGATCGCCGGGGCGCTCGCTCAGATCAGCATGGCTGTCTCGGAAGCCGCGACGCGCTCCGAAGAGATTTTTCATGGTGCAGACAGCCACTCTCTGAATGCGGAGAGCATGGTCTCAGCGATCGAAGAGATCGCGAAGGTCGCTGCCGGAAACGGCAAGAACGTTCTGGATTTGGCCCAGACCATGCGCGGCCAACAGCAGACCCTCGATGAGATTTCGACTTCTGCCGGAGAGGTTCGGCGTCTAGCAGATGAACTCGAATCGTCGCTGAGCTTTTTTCACATCAAAGGCAGCCCGCGTGTCGAGGCGACTAAAAAAATGTCCGATGTGGACGCTGAAGCGTGAGTGCCACGGCTTTCGCAGTGGCGGGCGCGGATCGCCTTCTGACCTTTCTTTTCGACGACGTGCGTTATGCCGTGCCGATCGCCTGGGTCCTCGAAGTGGCAGAGAAAGATCGAGTGACGAGCGTGCCGTCGCTGGCGTTGCCGATCGGCGGGGTGATGAATTGGCACGGTGAAGCCCTGCCTCTGATTGCGACGGAACTCTTGCTGGGTTGCGATCGGGATGAGGCGGGGGCGACACCATTCGGTGCGGCGACCACCGTGGGGTATGCACAGGAACAGGTTCTGGTCCTGGCCGAGAAGCCGGGCAGCACAGCGTGTCTGGGAATGCCGGTCGATCGCGTCATCGGGCTGGTGGATGACTCTGAGAACACAATCGCCGACACCACCCACGTTACCGCCACTGGCGAGGCCGGTGGACAGGTTGGGAAGTCGATGGGACGAGGCGGCGATGGACTGATCGTCGAGCGTCGACCGATTGACGGTCGAATCGTCCATGTCCTGTCGCCAGCCGTTCTGGTCGCACGGGGCGGCGAGGTTGTTGAGAGCGCCACGATTTAATCCGTATTGCGCGGCAGAGTTGGTTTTATTTTTTGCTTGGGAGAAAACGAGATGGCAAGAGTACTCATTGTAGATGATGCGTCCTTTATGAGGCAGATGATTCGAGAGATCATCGAGCCAGAGGGACATGAAGTCGTGGGTGAAGCGACGAATGGGATCGAGGCGGTTGATCTATACAAGGAGTTGATGCCGGATCTCGTCACAATGGACATCGTGATGCCCAAGCGCTCGGGGATCGACGCTGTCAAGATGATTCTCACGGATCATCCGACCGCGTGCATCGTCATGTGCAGCGCGCTCGGTCAGGAGACCCTAGTGATGGAGGCGTTTTCGGCGGGCGCCCGCGATTTCATCGTGAAGCCCTTCAAGCCCGACAGCGTCGTCTCCACGCTTGCGAAGGTCATTGAGAAAACGAGCGACTGAAGATGGCGCTCGACATGGCCAAATATCGGCGGATCTTTCTCGAGGAAGGCTTGGACCACCTCGGAGAGATATCGCATGCGTTATTCGATCTCGAAAAGGAGATGGCGAGCAGTGAAGCCATCGACACGCTTTTCAGGATGGCGCATTCGCTGAAGTCGATGGCGGCCTCCCTCGGTTATGACACGATTGCCGAACTCGCCCATCGGATGGAAGATCGGATGGAAGGCATTCGTGCCGGCGGCCGCGTGCGAGGCCATCAAGAGCTTGCGCTGCTCTTCCGTAGTCTTGAAATGCTCGAGGCCATGTTGGCCGCTGTTGGAAATGAACAAGCCGTGCCGTCAGCAGACGAGGATCTCCTGCGATGTCTGGCTGAAGACCCGCCGAGTGAACGGGCATCGGAAGACGATGTCCCGAATCGCGTAGGGGGCGAACCAAAAAAAGCCTGAATTCAGAGCCTGCTGCTTCTGTAGCGGGCGAAGTGCGGCAACCGGAGAAACCGGTCGCGGCTGTAGGCGCTGTCGCGCCTACGCTTGCGGCGACAAACCCGGTGGTCTCGAACCCAGTGCTGCCGAATCCGACGGTTCGGGTTCGCACGGACACGCTGGACCGATTCATTTCGGCGGTTGGGGAAGTCATTCTCAGCTCGAGCCAGCTTCGAACGGGGGTGGCCCGTTATGCGCACGATCCCGACGTGGCGGATGGATTTGATCGTGTAGACCGCCGCGTGGCGGAATTGCAGAGACGCGTCATGGAATTGCGGACCGCGCCGCTGGTCCGTGTCACAGACAATCTTCCTCGAACCGCCCGCCAGGTCGCAGAGAAACTGGGCAAGCGAGTGGAGATCGAGATCATCGGTGCCGAACTCGAGCTCGACCGATCCATTCTCGATCGACTGAGCGAGCCGCTGATTCATCTTGTTCGCAACGCGGTGGATCATGGACTTGAAACGCCGGCGGAGCGGCTCGCGGCAGGCAAACCGGAAGTCGGCAAGATCCGCATCGAAGCCAAGAGGCAGAAGGATCTGATCGTCATCGATGTGAAGGATGATGGAGGCGGGATTGACTTGTCCTCGGTCGCCGCGCGCGCGGTCGATGCCGGACTCATCCATCCGGACCTGATCTCCGATTTGCCGGCCGAAGAAGTTGTCGCATTCATTTTTCATCCCGGGCTCTCGACGGCCCAGGCCGTTTCGGACGTTTCGGGCCGCGGTGTTGGCATGGATGCCGTGAAGGCGACAATCGAAAGCCTTGGCGGTGGCGTCGAACTTCGTACCGAGGAGGGCCGCGGAACGACAACAACCTTCTTCGTACCGATCGCGGCAGCGGTTCAGCGCGTGCTGCTGGTTCGCATAGCAGGCGAACGTGTGGCGCTCCCGATTGCCAAGGTCGAACGAATTCTCGAAGTGCCCGCAGACGCGATCGAAGAGGCGGCTGGAGACAGCTTTGCCCTCGTCGATGATGTGCCGATTCCGGTCTTTCGGCTGTCGCGGCTGCTTCGGATCGAGGCGGATGAATCCAGCAAGGGACTCGTTCCGCTCGTCATCTCGGAAGTGCGTGGCGAGCAGGTCGCTTTACTGGTGGATCATTTCGAAGGCCAACAAGAAATCTATGTGAAGCCCGTTCCCGATCTCCTGGCCAAGGTTCGAATATTGTCGGGCCTGACGGTTCTCGAGGACGGATCACCCGTTTTCTTGATCGACCTGAATCATTTGGTGTAGACGATGCGTTCGAGTCAGAAATCAGAGCTCGAACGATTGGTCGGGCTCACCGATGTGGGCGCAGCGCGCGCCGCGGAAGCGTTCGCTCAGCTCGTCGGTGAGCCGATTCTAATCCGCGAGTCCGTCGTCCTCGAAGGGGAGACCGGGCATGATTGCGGTTCTGTCTCCAGCGATGGCGACAACAACAATGCGGACTGGTCGACCGGTGTCTTCTTTGAGTTCGAAGGCTGTCTCGATGCGATCGTTGGCATTCTCTTTCCGGGCGCTTCGAGCGAAGCTCTCGTGCGTCGTATCGTCGGCATCGAATCAGGTGAACTGGAGCCGCCGGTGATCGAATCGGCCTTGATGGAAGTCGGAAATATTCTCGCCTCCCATGTGGCGTCGGGGATTGCGGACGCGCTCGAATCGCGGCTGCTTCCTTCGATTCCGTCACTGGCCATGGAAGGCGCGGAGCTAGCCTTCGATGAATTGATCGAACGAACCGTCGGTGCGAACGCCCTACGAATCGAATCGGCTCTCCACGACGAAGCCGGGACGTGTCGCGGTTGGCTGGTTTTGGTGCCGACGGCGCTGGGCTCGTCTGCGAGCACCTGAAGCACGCGTCACTTCGATTCCGAGCAGGCCGGCTCTCTCGCTCCCGGACTCCTTTTCCCGGAACCTGCCCTTGCTCACTGCGGACTTCGGCCCGATCGCAGAGGTCGAGCTGGTCATGCTGGGTCAGCCCAGGCTCGGCGATCGACTGATCGCACTCTCGCAATCACGCAAGGAAGCCTGAGCCACCGACAAGACCTCGAGTCAAAGAAACTCTTGGGCGGGATGCGGCGTTGGTGTGTCTGCCGACCGAGTGGCCGACCTCTGATACGCTCCCGGTCCTGTTCTTGGTGCAGCCTTGGCCAATTCCTGACCAACATTGGGAGTCAGTCCGGCATGGGTCCGGGGCAGAGGCTAGGAAAGGTCAGGAGAGTCGATTGAATCCAGAGAGACTGCGCGAACTGCTCGAAGCCGTTCGTTCGGGTCAGACCGACATCGAAAGTGCTGCCGATCAATTGGCGATGCTTCCATTTGTCCAGACGGCGAACGCGCGAATCGACACCCATCGCGCTCATCGTCAGGGAATTCCCGAGGTCGTCTACGGGGCTTCGAAAACGGTGGAGCAGATTCTCGAAGCTTCGAACGCGCTCATCCAGGCGGGCCAGGATGTATTGGTCACCCGAGTCGACGAAGACAAGGGGAGAGCGGTGCTCGAGCAATTGCCGAGCGCCGAATACGATGCGACGGCAAAGCTCGTTTGGCTCGGGCCTCGGGAGCCAGCGATTCGCGGCAAGGGAACGATTCTGGTGATCTCGGCCGGGACCGCGGATCTTCCCGTGGCGGCGGAAGCAACGGAGGTCGCGCGTCGATTTGGAAACAAGGTGGAACTTCTTCAGGATGTCGGCGTCGCGGGGCTGCATCGGTTGCTTTCCTCGCTCGATCTGATTCGCGCGGCGCGTGTCCTGATCGTGGTGGCGGGGATGGAGGGCGCACTTCCGTCGGTCGTCGGGGGCCTGGTCGATAAACCTGTCATCGCGGTGCCGACGAGCATCGGGTATGGGGCGTCGCTTGGCGGCATCACAGCATTGCTCGGGATGTTGACCAGCTGTGCCTCGAATGTGACCGCGGTGAATATCGACAACGGGTTTGGCGCGGCACACGTCGCGACTCTCATTAATCGGCTTTAGGCAGCCATTAATCGGCTCAAAACAACCAACAATAAGCTCTCGACGATCACAAGTTCTCGACAGCTTTATTCAAAGAACGGTGGGTCGCGTGGGTCGCAAGGTTCTTCATCTCGATGCGTTCTCCGGCGCGGCCGGAAACATGTTCATGGGCGCGCTACTCGACGTGGGTTTGTCTCGGAAGAGGCTGGTCGAAGAACTCGCGCCGCTCGGGCTGGATTTCAAACTCGTCGTAAAGAAGGTTCAGCGGTCTGGATTCGCCGCACGTTATGTCGATGTGAGAGTTCCCGTCGATCCCGCCAAGAAGCGTGCCGAGCAACGCGCGCATAAGCAGGGCAGCCATGCGGGTGATACCCACGATTCCTCGCACGGTCACGAACACAGCCACCACCACGTACACACACACGCTCACGGGCGCCGGTATCGCGATATCCGAAAGCTGCTCAAGGGTGCAAGGCTGAAGCCATCAATCAAAGCCCGCAGCCTCGCAATTTTCGAGGCACTCGCTCATGCGGAGGCGAAGGTTCACGGAGCCGCTCTGGAGGATGTGCATTTCCATGAAGTGGGGGCCGTCGACGCGATCGTGGATGTGACGGCCGCAGCGATTGGTCTCGAGTTGCTCGACATTTCGCGTGTGACCTGTTCCCCGATCGCGATCGGGTCTGGAACGATCGCGTCGGACCATGGAATCATTCCGCTACCGGCCCCTGCGACGATCGAATTATTGAGGGGGATTCCGACCGTTCCCGCTGGCGTTGAATGGGAGACGCTGACGCCGACCGGTGCGGCGATTCTGCGCACCGTCGTGGATGAGTTCTGTCCTCTACCGGCGATGACGATCGATCGGGTCGGCTACGGAGCGGGCAATGATCGAAAGGGTCCACTGCCCAACGTCTTGCGTGCAGTGATCGGGGAGGGGCAGTCGATTAGCGGGGATCGGGTGGTTTGCATCGAGGCCAATCTCGATGATTTCGTGCCCGAGCATTTCGATTATGTGATGGAGCGGCTTTTCGAAGAAGGTGCGCTCGACGTTTCGCTGCAACATCTGCAGATGAAGAAGAACAGGCCGGGATTTCTCCTCCGCGTCCTGGCGCGGCCCGTCGATCGAGATCTTCTTTCGCGAATCGTCTTCGCCGAATCGACGTCGATCGGGGTTCGGGTTTCTGAATGGGATCGGCTGGTGCTCGAGCGCAAGTCGATCCGTGTGAAGAGCAAGCTCGGTTCGATTCGGGTCAAGGTGATTCACGGACCGGATGGGGACGTTCAGTTTTCGCCGGAATACGATGATTGCAAGAAGGCCGCGAAGAAGAGCGGCATCGCGCTACGCGAAGTGGTGCGGCGCGTATCGGAGCAGGCGAGAAAGGAAGCGGAGCAGTGAGCGTGGCGGAAGCGGGTACGACCGAGGAAGTCGATGCGAGTGATTTTGATTTTCGGCCGGCGCCGGGCGACGCGAATGGTGCGGCGGTGCTCTGTCTACATGGCTTGACCGGAACGCCTTACGAGGTGCGACCGATCGCCGAGGCGCTGGTCGCACGCGGTGTTCGGGCGCGAGGGCCCTGGATGGCCGGTCATGAAGATGGCTCCGAAGCGCTGGCCAAGACCACGTATCAGGATTGGATCGAGCTAGCACGTGGCGAACTCGCAAAGCTCAAGGCGGAACACGATCGAGTCTTTCTCGTCGGGATGTCGATGGGTGGATTGGTGAGCCTGCGACTGGCGGAGACGGAAAAGGTGGATGCCGTGGTGGTGATTGGAACCCCCCTGGTTCTGGGGCCGCCTATACCCCAGATTCTTCCATTGGTTCGCTTGTTCGCCTCTTCGCGTCAGAAAACGGGTTCAGATATTCAAGAGCCGGGTGCGCGCGCGCGGCATCCCGGTCTCGATGCGATGCCACTTGCGTCGGTTGCCGAGTTGATCAAGTTGCAGGCGAAGGTGGTTCCGGCGCTCTCGGAGATCGATGTGCCGATCCTTGTTGCCCATGGCCGCCTGGATACGACGGCTCGGCCGCGGGACGCCGAGCGGGTCTATCGCGAGGTGTCGTCGACGGACAAGGAATTATTTTACCTCGAGCGCTCGGGCCATGTGGCCACCGTCGATTACGATGGACCCGCGCTTGCGCGGGCGGCAGCCGATTTCCTGGGGCGTCGATAAAATCGGATGCTAGGCGTCGCCAGAAATCGGTGCCAACGCTCCGATTCGAGCCAGGTGAGATATTTGATGAGGGCGGCTTCGCCATGTGATTCACCGGGTAACGGGAAGGCGAGTACCGATCCAGCTTCGACACTGCCTACGTCGATCTTCAGTTTCGGGAGAAGTCGTCAAGAACACGCTCTCCTCGGGACACTTCGCGTCGTCGCGGGAGACCTCCTTGAGCGGTCCGGAGCTCACGGACACAAAGAGGATTCCCCGGAGGGGATTGCTTCTAATGGGCTTAGGATCAAGGCCATAGGGAGATAGCCGGGGGTTTATTGTCTTCGGCGCCCCCTCGGATGAGGAATGCTCATGGTTCTACTGACCCGGACCGTCCGCATCTGTCGGGCGCCCGGGTATAGGCGGGCGGTCGACTTTTCAGACGGGCGACGATGACCATTCTCCTCGCCGAGCTCTCGGGTCTCACCGCGGCGGGTACACGCGATTGGGATTGTTCGCCGAGGGCTCTGGGCAGTACGAGGTCGACGGCGGGTGTCGCCCATCCTGCATATGATTGTCATCGGGATGAACGAAATGTCCAAGAAAGACCGAACGCGGAGAGGCAATCGATGTGATGACTCATTCGGCGATTGAGAATCATCGAGTCGTTGCGGGTCCGACAGTGCGTTTCGAGAGTCTCCTCGCAACGCTTGGAATTACCTGTGAAGGAGAGAAGAGCGGGTCTGCTTCGAGCGATTTCGGTCTTTCGCAAGAGGCTTTCACGTTAGTCGAAGCCGAGGGTCGACTCGAATTGCGACCGCCAGGCGAAGCGGAGAACTCCGGAATCTCGGCACACTTTCCGCCCGACCGTTTCGTCGGGAAGGGCTCGAAGAGCATCCTCGTTCGCGCCTTCGGTAAGAAAGCGAATGTGATATTCGATCTCACGGCAGGGCTGGGGGGTGACGCTTATCGTCTGGCCCGATCCGGTCATCAGGTCTTTGCCAGCGAACGCGATTCCGCCATCTACGCTTTACTCATCTCGGGATGGGAACGGGATCGTGAATTGGGGAATGTGGATCTCGAGGTATCCAAGCGTCTCGAATTCAGCCAAGAGGAGGGCGCGCGCGTGTTGGATCAAATCGACCAGGCCGATATAGGCGTCTATCTCGATCCGATGTATCCGCGGCCGCGCCGGCATAAGGCCTTGCCAAAGCGTGAGCTGCAAGTGCTTAGGCAACTTCTTGGTGATGATGAAGACGACGCGGCCGTCCTTCTGGAATTGGCGAGATTGCGCGCGGCGCGCGTCGTCGTGAAGAGACCACATCGGGCTCCCCCGCTCTTGCCGGACGTGAGTTTTGCACTGTCGACCAAACTCGTTCGCTTGGATGTCTACGTGAACCCAGATCTGATGCAGGCGGCGTCTTCATGAGCATGCTCTGGGTCTGGGTCGACGAACTCACAGAGATAGGGTCGGGTTCGATCGAATTGTCGCGGGATGAGGCGCGACACGTCACGGCTCGGTTGTGTTCGACGGCCGGGGCGCAACGGCGGATGCAAGGATCGAATCCGTCGCACAGCGCTCCGTCCGCCTCGAAGTCGATGTGATTTACGAGAATCCGAGCCCGGGCTCCGGGCTCGTGATCGCGAGTGCAATTCCGAAGGGCGATCGACTCGGAACGATGTTGCAGATGCTGACGCAGCTCGGTCTGGAGGTGTGGCAGCCGCTGGTTCTGGATGACTCGGCCATCCGAAAACTCGATTCCAGCGCATCGAGACTTCAGCGAATTTGTATCGAGAGCGCCAAAGTGGCCCGGCGTCCTTGGAGGCTTGAACTACGCGAAACGACGACCCTGGACATGTTATTCGAGGGCGAGTCAAATTTCGAGAATGTCTATTACGGGGATCGAGTCGGCAAAGCGTTCGGCGTCGGTCTTGATCTCGATGGGGAGGCGGCCGTGGTCATCATTGGCCCCGAGGCGGGATTCTCGGAATCCGAGCGAAAGTACCTTGAGATTTCGGGGGCGATGGCAATCTCCTTCGGTCAGCATAATCTGCGGATTGAAACCGCTGCGGTCGCGGCGATGACCGCCGCGAATTTTGTGAAAGCGCCACGATGAGTGATAGGGAATTACTGGAAAGAATCGATCGTGCGCCCGTCTACGACGTTGCAGTCGAAACACCGCTGGACGAAGCCAAACTCTTGTCGAGTCAACTTGGCAATCGGGTCTTGATCAAGCGAGAAGATCTGCAACCTGTCTTCTCGTTCAAGATTCGGGGCGCCTACAACAAACTCGTCCAGCTAAGCGATGCCGAGCGAAAGTCCGGGGTTGTTGCGGCCTCGGCTGGCAACCACGCACAGGGCGTCGCGTTGGCTGCGACGAAATTGGGGGTCCAATCGCGCATCGTGATGCCGCGTACGACGCCGGGCATCAAGGTCGATGCGGTGCGGCGCTTTGGAGGGGAGGCGATTCTCGAGGGTGATAGTTACGACGAGGCAGTCGCTCTCGCTAAGCGGATCCAAGAAGATGAAGGACGAATCTTTGTTCACGCGTATGACGATCTCGATGTAATCGCCGGGCAGGGCACGGTTGGCGTCGAAATTTTTCGACAGCATCCAGATCCCATCGATGTGCTCTTTGTACCCGTCGGGGGTGGCGGACTGATTGCGGGGATTGCAGCGGTCGCTCGCCACGTTTCGCCCAGGACCCGAGTGATCGGTGTCGAGCCGGAAGATGCGGCCTGTCTGGCAGGGGCTTTGGCGGCGGGGAAGCGAGTGGATGTTGGGCCGGTGGGGCTCTTTGCGGATGGCGTCGCGGTTGCCCAGATTGGAGAGCGACCCTTCGAGATCGTACGTGATCTCGTCGATGAAGTCGTCACCGTGAGTATTGATGAGATTTGCGCGGCGATCCGGGACGTCTTCGATGATACGCGGTCGATTGCCGAGCCAGCGGGTGCGCTCTCGATCGCTGGCATGAAGCGCTGGGTCTCGAATGGCGATATTCGCGGAGCCACGCTCGTTGCCATCAACAGCGGTGCAAACATGAATTTTGATCGCTTACGACACGTCGCCGAACGAGCCGCCATCGGGGAGCATCGCGAAGCACTTCTCGCGGTCACGATTCCAGAGCACCCGGGAGCCTTTCGTTCCTTGTGTCGCGCTCTCGGCGATCACTCGGTCACCGAATTCAACTACCGGATTGGCGATCCCGCTAACGGTCGCGATGTCGGCGATGCGCACGTCTTTGTCGGAGTGGGCCTCTCGGGTCGCATTGCCGAACGGCAAAGCGTGATCGCGGGTTTGGAGGAAGCCGGCTTTGCCGTCGTAGACATGACGGGAAATGAGATGGCCAAGCTTCATGTCCGCTTCATGGTGGGCGGGCGTGCATCGATGTCCGACGAGCGACTGTTCCGATTCGAGTTTCCTGAACGGCCGGGCGCGCTGGTTCGATTTCTCGATCGGATTGGGGGCCGCTGGAATATCAGTCTTTTCCACTATCGCAATCATGGCGCCGCATTCGGCCGCGTGTTGGCGGGCCTCGAAGTCGCGGACGTGGATGCGGCGGAGTTCGCCCGCTTTTTAGAAGAACTCGGATATCCGTGGGTCGAAGAGAGCGATAATCCGGCGGCCGGACTTTTCCTAGGCTGATTCTCCGAGCAGTTTTCGGAGTCGACGGAAATCCTGCCGGATTCTCCAGACGAAGAAGGGGCGACCGAACCGACCTAGGAGCCGGACTCCTTCGAAATGGAAGTAGCGTGTTTTTGACTCGCCTTCGGGTCGCGCGGCCATTCCGATCTGCCCGGAGCGTCCCTGCATCACGCAAAAACCTGGACGCAGGATGACATTGAACTCGTCCCAGAAGCCGAGGGGTGAACGAGACTTGAGCCGCAGTCGGTCGCCGTTTCGGTCGAGAATCTCGAGTCGACTAACGGCCGCTTCGATGCGTGGTGTATTGGTTTTGAGGTCTTCAATAAATCGCCAGAAAGAATTCGAAGGGAACGTCGAAGACGGCTTTGTCCACGGCGACATGCCGCAGATTGGCCACGCATGCCGATTGTCGCGGAGTGGAGTGTCGGCCACCTCTTTCGAAATGCCTCGCGGGCGCGATGCAGTCTGGATTTGATGGTGCCTTGAGCGAGGTGCAACAGGTCAGCGGCCTCAAATCGCTCATCGCGATAAGATCACCGCGCTGTGCCGCCTGAACTTGGTCGAAAGTCACCACGGCCAAAGGAATGGGGAGAGGCATCGCTCAATGGTTCCGATGAAGAAGAAGAAATCGGTGGATTGGGCCGATGCTTCAAGGGGTGGGCGAGTCTTCTTCGCGCAGTCGAATCTGTCCGAAGAGCTCCGGGTGTTTGCCTTGTCGCCCTTCGTAGAAAGCGCGAATCGTGTCCATGTCCTGTCGGGGGTCGCCCGCCGGAAAGAAAGCCGGACCGAAGCCCCCCATTTTCTGGGTGTAGTCGAGGTAGCTCATGACAATCGGGACTCTCGCGGTCATGGCAATATGGTAGAAGCCGGATTTCCAATACTCGACATAGCCGCGTGTGCCTTCGGCCGGTACGACTAGGCCGAGTTCTTCATGCTCGTCGAAAGTTCGAGCCATCGCCGTCACCATCTTCTCGCTTCGGTTCCGATGAACGGGAACGCCTCCGAGGGCGCGAGCGAAAAATCCGAATGGCCAACGGAAGAGCGTGTGCTTGCCCATCCAGGAGATCTCGATCTCAAAGAGTGCGGCAAAGGCGATGAGATAGATGAAATCCCAATTCGTCGTGTGAGGCGCGGCAATGAGCACGAACTTTTTGGGTTCGGGCCGAACTCCGTCCGGCTTCCAACCCGTCACGGCGATTAAGATTCGGGCGAGTAATCGTCGGACCGGGCGCTTGCGCATGTTTTGAGCTTAGCCCTTTCATGGTCGAGCGGCTGCGTAGCAGCCTTGTCCAAGGACGAGTCAAACGCGTCGATTTGCAGAGAGCGGGGTCGGTTGCCAGCTAGAAGATGGCCGCGTCGAGCGAAATGGCGCCGGGGCCCATCAATAGGAACATGAAACAGACGACGGCGAGGTTAAGGGTATATTCGGCGCCGGGAGGTTCGTTGGTGATCAGGTAGCCGGCGCCGCGATGGCCGACGATGCCAGCGACGGCCATCGTGATGATCAGAACGAGCGCGGCCGGCCGGGTCGCGAGGCCAAGGACGAGCAGAGAACCACCTAAGAGTTCCGAGGCCATCGCCAGGCGCGCTTGAAGGGCTGGCATGGGGACGCCCAGCTCTCCGAGCCAGGTAGCAAACCCGTCCATTGTTCCCGAGCCGACGATTCCGAGCTTGCCGAGGGCATGCACCACGAAGCAGAGACCGATCGCGATTCGCCCGACCAGCAAGGCGAGATCGACGAAGAGCGAATTATTTCCGTGGAGAAGGGTGCCGAGATCCATGAGCTGTTTCCCTTTTTCTTGGGTTCTCCCGGTTTAGCACAATCGCAAGCGTGATCGGCGGCTTGGCGATTGAGACGTTGAGCGTTTGCCCCCATACTCCCAGCCCATGGAGCAGCCCGAGGGTGGGCTGCAAGAAAGGCTGAGATGAGTACGTCCGACAAACCCGTTTTCGATCGTGTTCCGGCCAGTGCCGATTTTCCCGCGATGGAGCGTGAAATCCTCGGGCTCTGGAAGGAGATCGATGCCTTCGCCGAGAGCAATCGGCGACGCGAGGGAAACTCTGCCTTTGTCTTTTACGACGGACCGCCCTTCGCCACGGGTACGCCACATTATGGCCATCTACTCGCCGGGACCATCAAGGATATTGTGCCGCGGTTCTGGAATATGCGCGGGCATTTCGTCGAGCGCCGATTTGGTTGGGATTGTCACGGGTTGCCGATCGAGGCGCTCGCCCAGAAGGCGCTCGGACTCGCCGGGACTGCTGAAATTCTTGAGCGCGGTGTTGATGTCTTTAACGAGCAATGCCGGACGATGGTCCATACCTATGTTGGGGAGTGGCGCGAGACGATCACCCGGATGGGGCGCTGGGTCGACTTCGACGACGACTACAAGACCATGGACGTCGACTATATGGAGTCGGTGTGGTGGGTCTTCAAGCAACTCTGGGACAAGGGCCGCGTCTACAAGAGCTATCGGATCATGCCGTACTCGTGCAAGCTCGCGACGCCGCTTTCAAATTTCGAGGCGAATAACAACTACAAAGATGTGCAGGATCCCGCGATTACCATTCGCCTGCGCGTGTCTGAGGGTAGAGAGAAGCTCGGTTCGGATCTCGACAACGATTCACCGCTCTATTTGACGGCGTGGACCACGACCCCCTGGACGCTTCCCGAGAACCTTGCGCTCTGCGTCGGCCCCGACATCGAATATGTCGTTGTTGCGGATCTCACTAGCGGGGATCAACTGGTTTTTGCACAGGCGCGACTGGCCGCCTACGACAAGTCTCTGGCAAAGAAACTAACAGAGGCATTGGGCGAGGACCCAAATGCTCGATCGGTCGAGTCGCTGGGGCAGGCCCCTGATCTCGCCTCAGGGCTCGAAGGAAAGAAGTATCGGGTCGTTCGACGACTCCTCGGTCGTGATCTCCTTGGTCTTCGATACGAGTCCCTCTTTCCCTACTTCGCGGATCAGCCGAATAGCTTCGTCGTTCTCGGAGATGATTTCGTTACGACCGAGGACGGCACGGGCATCGTTCACCTTGCCCCCGCCTACGGCGAAGACGATTTCCGGATTTGTCGCGCGGTCGGAATCGATCTCGTAGACCCATTGGACAGTGATGCCCGATTTCAGGCACCGGTCACCGATTATGAAGGTGTCTTCTGCAAGGATGCAGACAAGGCAATCATTCGTCGGCTGAAGGACGAAGGTAGCCTTGTTGAACAGAGCACGATCGTCCATAGCTACCCGTTCTGCGAGCGCACGGATACGCCCCTCATCTACCGAGCGATCGAGGCCTGGTATGTCAAGGTCGAGGATATGCGGGACGACCTCGTCGCGAATAACGAGAAGGTCGGCTGGGTGCCCGAGCATGTTGGTTCGAACCGCTTTGGGAACTGGCTGCGCGACGCGAACGATTGGAATATCAGCCGCAATCGATTCTGGGGATCGTGTATTCCAATCTGGATCAACGTCGAGGATCCCGACGACACGATTTGTGTGGGGTCGCGTGCCGAATTGGAATCACTTTCGGGCGTCGCCGTCGACGATCTCCACAAGCATTTCGTCGACGAGATCGTGATTGAGCGAGACGGCAAGACCTATCGGCGTACGCCTGAAGTCCTCGACTGTTGGTTCGAGTCCGGGTCGATGCCTTATGCACAACAGCACTATCCCTTCGAACGAGAGGGCGAACTCGACGCGTTCTTCCCGGCGCAGTTCATTGCGGAAGGGCTCGATCAGACTCGTGGATGGTTCTATACGTCGCTGGTCTTGGGGACGCTCCTCTTCGGGAAGAGCCCGTATCAGAGCGTGATCGTGAACGGGATGATTCTCGCTGCCGACGGCAAGAAGATGTCGAAGAGCCTGAAGAACTATCCCGACCCGAACGAGGTCCTGGATTCTTTCGGGGCCGATGCGTTGCGCGCGTATCTCATCGATTCGCCGGTGGTTCGTGCGGAGGAGCTTCGTTTCGACGAAGCGGGGCTGAAGGAAATCGTTCGGACCGTCGTGTTGCCCTATTGGAATGTGCTGTCGTTCTTTACGACCTACGCGAGTATCGACGGATACGATCCCCGAACCTGGGAAGCGGATGCGATTTCGGAGCGATCGGAACTCGATCGCTGGATTCTTTCGGTCCTGCAGAGTCTGGTTCGCGATGTGAATGACGAGATGGAGGCGTACCGTCTTTACACCGTCGTTCCGCGGCTCGTGAGCTTCATTGATGACCTGACGAATTGGTATGTCCGGCGTTCGCGGGAGCGCTTCTGGAAATCAGAAGACGATCGCGACAAGACCAACGCCTTCGCCACGCTTTACGAAGTGCTCACGACTTTCTCGAAAGTCCTGGCGCCCTTCATGCCCTTCCTGACCGAGGGGGTCTATCAGCGCCTCGTCCGACCCGTTGAGAGTTCGGCTCCTGCAAGCGTTCACTGGTGTGACTATCCACGGCTGGATGAGTTGGCGCTCGATGCTGTTCTCGAACGGCGGATGTCGATCGTTCGTGCGGTGGCTACTCTTGGTCGTCGGGTGCGCGAAGACTACAAGATCAAGGTTCGTCAGCCGCTGCGGGAGTTGACCGTCGTGCATCGGGACGAGACGGTGCGCGAGGATGTCATCGCTGCGGCGGTTCTGATTGCAAGCGAGTTGAATGTGAAGCTTGTGTCGGTGGAGAAGGACGAGAGCGCTGTGGCGACTGTGACCGTGAAGCCGAATTTCAAGACGCTGGGCAAGCGATGCGGTCGCAAGCTGAAGGAGATTGGTCCGATTCTAGCGAGCTGGGACTTTGCTGAGGTGAGTCGTCTGGAGGCGGGTGAGTCGATCTCGGTTGTTGGTGAAGATCTGTCTCTCGAAGACGTGATCTTTCAGCGTGAGGTGAAGGGCGACGCGGCGACAGCGACAGACGGGGAATACACCGTCGTGCTGGATACGACGCTCGACGACTCGCTCCGGCGCGAGGGGATTGCGCGGGATGCAATCAATCTTTTGAATAGCATGCGGAAGGACAAGGGCTTTGAAATCTCGGATCGCATTCACGTCGACTGGGAGAGTGGGGATTCGAATGTGACAGCCTCCCTCGAAGAGCACGGGGGAATGATTGCCCGGGATATTCTTGCGACTGAATTCCGGTCGACTCCGGCTGTTGCGTTGGCGGACGCTGACGAGTTGGAGCTGGGTGGGGTCGCCATTCGTGTCTCGATGGTGCGCGCGTCATGAAGCAGTCGGTTCGTCGACTGCGCGGAAGGAAATTAGTGAATAACTTGCTGCGACGAGAGAAGGTCGCGAGGAGTCTGTGATGGAATTTGTGAAGAGCGAAATGCGAAATGGAACCAGTGTTCTTCGGATCGACCACGGCAAGCCAAACTCGATCTCGGCAGCGGTCGCGGAGGAGCTGATGAGTGGCTTGGCCTCGGCGGAGGAGTCGGCCGACGCGGTCGTGATTCTTGGACGGGCGGGAATGTTCAGCGGGGGATTCGATCTCCCGACGATGGCCAAGGGGCCAGCGGCTGCGCGAGAGATGCTGGCCGCTGGTGCAAAGCTTTTGATGGCCATCTACAACCATCCGAAACCCATCGTGATCGGCTGCGCCGGTCACGCGATCGCCATGGGTGCCTTCATTACGATGGCGGGGGATCGGCGAATCGGTGCGGACGGGGCGTTCAAGATCGGCATGAACGAGACGGCGATCGGGATGACGCTGCCGACCTTCGGACTCGAACTCGCACGGGCTCGCCTATCGAAACGACATTTCGATCGCGCGGTCGTTCATTCGAAGATCTACGACCCTCAACATGCTGTCGATGTGGGGATTCTCGACGAAATCGTTCCGCCGGATCAACTCGAATCGACATGTTTCGAAGCCGCTGAACAGTTGGCCCAATTGAAGCAGCCCGCCTTTCAAAACAACAAACGACTTGCCCACGGTGAGACCGTCGATCTGATTCTCTCCACCCTCGAAAAGAATCTTGATGAGCTCATGGGGCCAGCGAAATGAGAGCTGCTTTGCTCGAGAAGACTCAGCAGCCGCTAGTCGTAGTGGATGACGTCGAGATCGAAGATCCCAGATCGAAGGATGTTGTGGTCAAAATTTCGCATTGTGGAATCTGCCATTCGGATCTGACGATGGTCGACCTGCCGGCGAGCGAGCAGCTGCCCTGCATCTATGGACATGAGGCGGCGGGAATCGTCGAAGAGGTCGGGAATGCGGTGACGCGATTGACCAGGGGCGACAAGGTCATGCTGACGCCGCTGCCCTCATGCGGCACATGTTATTACTGCGTTCGCAGCGAGTTCTCACTCTGTGTGGACGGACAGAATTTTATGACTGGAATGCGCTCCGACGGGACGTCGCCGCTTTCGCGGGGGGGTGACTCGGTTTTTCAAGGCTTTGGTCTCGGTGGTTGGGGCGAGTATGCGGTGGTCAGTGAAGGTCGCGCGATCAAGGTGGACGCGGATACGCCGCTCGAGATTGCGTGTGTCATCGGATGCGCGGTGCAGACCGGAGTCGGCGCCGTCCTGAATACAGCGAAGGTAGAAGAGGGCGCGACCGTTCTGGTGATGGGCCTCGGCGGCATCGGCATTTCAATCGTTCAAGGCGCACGTCTCGCGAACGCCGCGCGAATCATTGTTTCCGACCCCGTCGCGAGCCGTCGCGACTACGCGTCCAATTTTGGCGCCACCGACATTCTCGATCCCGAGCAAGATGATGCTGTGGCGCGTGCGATTGAATTGACCGGGGGGATCGGAGTCGACTATGCATTCGATGCCGCCGGGAATTCGCAGTTGATCTCGGACGGGCTCCAGGCGAGTCGGATCGGCGGCACAACCGTGATGGTCGGCGCGGCGATCACGCCACTCGAGTTACCGATTCCAGCGATGCTCGTCACGCATGAGAAGAAGTTGATCGGTTCGTTGCTCGGATCATGCAATGGTCATCGCGATGTTCCGCGATTCCTCGCTTTGTGGCGCAAGGGTGCGCTGGATCTCGAAAGCATGATCAGCCATCGCCGACCGATCGAAGACGTGAACCTCGGACTCGATGATATGCGTGCGAGTCGGGGGTTGCGGACGGTGCTGGAGTTCTAAACAGTCGCCCGGCTGTTCAGGGTTTGGGGACGCCGCCGGTCAGCGCATCCTTTCCGATCGCGGGTTCCACAAATTGGCCGAAGTCGGGGCCTCGCCTAAGCGCATGGCCTCCGTCGACGTTGATGGCGACGGCGGTGATCCAACGGGATTCCTGGCCGATGAGAAAGCGTGCGAGGTGGGCAACGTCTTCGGGTCGCCCGACATCCGCCATCGGCGTGTTGCGGAGATAGGATTCGTAGACCTCACTGTCTCGGGGTATGAAATCCATGAGTTCGGTCGCGATGAAGCCGGGTCGGATGGAATTGAAACGCAGGCCGCGTGAGCCGAACTCATCCGCCGCGTTCTTCATCATCTCTTCGATGCCCGCCTTCCCGACACAGTAGGCTCCGAAATAGGGATGGGTGATGTGCCCGGCGATCGAGGACATGCCAATGAAGGAACCACCGCCGGCTTTCACCATGAGCGGGGTCGTATGCTTTACACAAAGCATTGTGCTCAAGACGTTCAGGTGGAGGACGCGGAGGAATTCCTCGGTGTCTTGAAGATGGTAGGGGCGCATGCCGCCCCCGCCCCCTGCGTTAGCAATACAGCCGTCGAGAACGCCGGTGCTTTCAGCGGCCTTCTCGGCAATTCGTGCGACATCTTCCTCGATGGTGACGTCGGCGACGATGGTCTGGATGCTGCCGCCACAGTTTTCCGGTAAGTGGGCCCTGATTTTCTCCGCGGTCGCTTCGAGTTTGGCGTCCGTTCGACCGCAGATCGTGACGGCGGCGCCATCAGTGGCGAGCCGGGCTGCGCAGGCCGCGCCGATGCCGCTACCTCCGCCGGTCACGAGCACGGTCATGCCCTCGAGGCCTCCAGCGGGAATCGAACCCTTCATTGTGTTGACGGACATACGAGACGCTCCTTTTAGATTCATGATTCTCGGATCGATGGGGCAGGATAACGTGATTGTACCGGGCGGCGAGAGGGCCCTCGATTGGGTTAACGTCGAGGTTCTCCGAATGCCGAAGAAGCATTTGACCTCGAGGGTTGATGCGATCGGACCGGAACCCTCGACGTGCCCAAAACCTTAGACCCATCCAATAAAGGAAAACACAATGTCGATCCGAATGACCGTCCAGCTCCCCATCAAAGCAGGCAACGCAGTTGAGTTCGAAGCGGCGGCCGCACCCGCGCTCGCCCGCGTTCGCGCCGAAGACAAGGGTTGTGAAATGTATGACCTCTTCAAGAGCTGTGACGATGACACTCGATTCGTAATGGTCGAGAGCTGGGCCGCGGCCGAGAATCTCGAAGCGCATAAGACCTCGCCCGCCATGGGCGATATCGTCAAGGCCTTTGGTGCCCATCTCGCTGGTGCACCAGTCATGCATCAGTACGAAGACTGATCGCCCGCGAGGTGATCAAAGAAGACGACGCAGCGATCGCTGCCGCGCTGGAAGACCTTAGTATTCCAACGATGATGCTCTCGCTCGTTCACATGACCGGTGATCCGAAATGGATTCGAGGTGACATTCGACCCCAGGGCCTCTTTCTGAACGAAGTCCAAGGCTTTATGCCTGAGGAGATGCAGGAAGAGGCTCGGGCGATTGCCCTCGACGTGATCAAGTCCTATCGGGATGGTGGATGCGTGATGCCACCTCCGCCCTCACGCGCACTGATCGCGGAGATGATGAATTGGCTCGTCTGCGACGAGGTGCCCGAAGAATATATTCCCATGATGCTCGAAGACATGGAGCTCGACGGTCGCGATGCGCGCGCGGTCGAATGGAGCACTCGGAGCGTGGATGCGCGGGATGAATTTCCGGTTGTTGTGATTGGCTGTGGGCAATCGGGACTCCTGGCCGGGATCCGGCTCAAAGAAGCGGGCATTCCCTTTACGATCGTTGAGAAGAACCCGGCGGTCGGTGGAACCTGGTTCGAGAACACGTATCCGGGTTGCCGTGTCGATGTCGGCAATCATTTCTATTCCTTTAGCTTTGAGCCAAACGATCATTGGTCCGAATTCTTTTCGCGGCAGCCGGAACTCCAGGCCTATTTCAGCGATGTCCTGAACCGACATGAGCTGCAGCCTTTTGTGCGGTGGGAGACCGAGGTTCTTTCCGCGCGCTGGAATGATTCCGAAGCGATGTGGACGGTCCGGACGCGGGACGCCGAGGGTGAGGAGCGGGAACTCGAGGCACGCGCCGTGATCAGTGCGGTGGGGCAACTCAATCGAGCGAAGTTTCCTGACATTCCGGGACGGGAGAATTTTGGCGGCCCGTCTTTTCATTCCTCGCGCTGGGATCATTCCGTCGACTACAAAGATAAACGCGTGGCCGTGATCGGTGCGGGCGCGAGCGGATTCCAGATCGTTCCGACCATCGCCGCGGACACCGAACGGGTCACGGTCTTTCAGCGCACGGCACAATGGATGTTCCCAAATCCAAACTACCACGAGAAAGTGGGCGCAGGCGTCCAATGGGCGATTCGAAACCTGCCTTTCTATGGTCGCTGGTATCGCTTCCTGCTCTTTTGGCCGGGATGCGACGGCGGACTCCTCGCGGCTCGAATCGATCCCGACTACACCCACGAAGCCGATGAAGCGGGTGAGCAAGCGACCGCAGTCAGCCCGGTCAATGACGCGGCCCGTATGATGTTCACTGATTGGATCGTGTCGCAGCTCGGCGACGATGCCGATCTGATTGACAAAGTCGTCCCCGACTATCCACCGACGGCCAAGCGAACGCTTCAGGACAACGGAAGCTGGCTCTCGGCGCTCCGGCGCGACGACGTCGAACTCGTACGCGAGCCGATTGCCCACGTCGATGAAAAGGGCGTCGTTCTCGAAAGCGGGCGGCGCTTCGACGTGGACCTGATTGTCTATGCGACTGGATTCCAGGCGAACAAAATGCTCATGCCGATGGAGGTCGTTGGGCGCGGTGGTGTCGTGTTGTCCGAGCGTTGGGGGGAAGAGCCCGCCGCGTATCTGGGAATCACGATGCCAGACTTTCCGAATTTCTTCTGCATGTACGGGCCCGGCACGAATCTCGCCCATGGCGGAAGTTTGATCTTTCACTCGGAATGTCAGATCCGCTACATCAGTGGTTGCCTGAAGGCATTGATCGAGGGTGATGGGCGAGCCATGGAGCCGCGTCAGTCCGTTCACGACGAATACTATGAGCGAACACAGAGAGAACTTGAGACGCTCGTCTGGTCGAGTCCACACGTCAAGAATTCATGGTACAAGAATGCGCACGGCAAGATTCATATTCTGAGCCCGTGGCGGCTCGTTGACTATTGGAATTGGACACGCAAGCCGAACCTCGCTGATTTCGAATTCGATCGAGATGAAAGCGACTTTGGGCTGAGCTGAGTCGAAGGAGGGGACGTATGAGTCGAATGCAATACGGAGTCACTGAAGCAAGTGCGGTGAACGATTGGGTCGAGGATGCAGTGACCCACGCTGATGTTGTGATCGTGGGCCTTGGCTGTGCGGGCGTCTGCGCGGCGATCGAAGCCCGTGAAGCCGGGGCCGATGTGTTGGTCCTCGAACGTGCCAGTGGCGGAGGGGGTGTGACCGCAATGGCGGCCGGGCATGTCTATCTCGGCGGCGGCACGCGTGTGCAGAAGGCTGTGGGTGTCGAAGATAACGTCGAGGATATGTACACCTATCTCGTCATGAATACACCCGACCCGAACGAGGAGAAGATCCGGGCCTATTGTGAGCAGAGTGTCGAGCATTTCAACTGGCTCGTTGCGAATGGCGTTCCCTTCAACGACAGCATGTATCAGGGCAAACATGTTCTTCAGATGACCGACGAATGCCTGATCTGGTCGGGCAATGAAGAGGTGTATCCGTTTCGCGAGAAGGCCGTGCCCGCGCCGCGTGGCCACAAGGTGGCAGAGGTCGGCCATCTCGGCGGTGCCAAGATGATGGAACTCTTGACTGCGCGCGCGGAGGCATTAGGCGTTCGAATTCTCTGTGACGCATATGTCACGGAGCTGGTTCGCGAAGAGGGTCGTATTTGTGGCGTGCGCTACCGCGCATTCGGTGAAGAGAAGGGCTGTATTCGGGCTCGAAAAGGAGTTGTGCTCGCGGCTGGGCAGTTCACGGAAAACGATGAGTTGCTGGAAGAACATCTCCCGGAGCTACTTGTAGACGGCTATACGCGACAGTTTACGCCCTATGACGATGGTGCCGGCCATCAACTCGGTCATTCTGCTGGGGGAAGTCTCAAGCATATGGGCGGCGCGTTGGTGACGGCGGCGTTCTACCCACCCGAGAGTCATATCAAGGGGATTCTCGTCAATCGGCTCGGCAAGCGTTATGTCGCGGAAGATTCATATCATTCCCGATCCAGTCTGTTTACGACGCGTCAGCCGGATCGTAAGGGTTGGCTGATTGTGGACGAGGCGACTTATGCCGTCGATCCGCCGCATTACGGAGCCTACCCCCTGGTGGATGCTTTCGAGTCCGTAGAGGAAATGGAGAAGGCGCTCGGGATGCCCGATGGTTCGCTGCAGCAGACGATGCGAAGCTATAACCGGGCGGCTGAGCAGGCTGAGGATCCCGAGTTCCACAAGGGCAAGAAATGGCTCACGCCCCTCGACCATCCCCCGTATGCAGCGCTGGATGCTTCGGTTGGCGCAGCAACTTATATGGCATTCACGTTAGGCGGACTGGATGTTTCGATAGATGGTGAGGTGCTGACGGAGGAGGGCGTGCCGGTTCCCGGACTCTACGCGGCAGGCGGATGCGCAAGCAATATTGCGCAGGATGGGACCGGCTATTCCAGTGGGACGTGCATAGGGGAGTCGACGTTCTTTGGCCGCCGTGCGGGGCGACACGCGGCGAGCCAATGACACTTTCCCGACGTGCTCAGCGACCGTCAGGAAGGTCGGTCTCCCGCCAACGTCGTTCGATGCATCAGGCGGAGATGGCCGTCGTAGCCACCTTCGGCAAAATGCATCGTGCTGCGGTTGTCCCAGATTACCAACATATTCTCTTCCCAGGCATGCCGGTAGACGAATTCTTCTTTCACCATGTGGTCGTAGAGGAATTTCAGAAGCGTGAAATTTTCTTCAGGAGTGAGCCCCTCGATCGCAACCGTGTAGACGGGATTTACGAAGAGTGACTTCCGGCCGGTGATGGGATGAGTCCGAACCAGCGGATGACTTTCTGTCTCCTCGGCCTTCTCCGAGATGACGATTTTCATGGTTCGCTGGCGGCTGTCTTTGGCGAGTACGCCTCGTGGGCCGTAAGCGAATGCCGCGCTGTGGGTGGCTCGAAGCCCTTCGAGCATCGACTGCATTGTGGGCGATAGCGCCTCCCAGGCACGATGCCCGTCCGCGTAGAGGGTATTGCCACCGACGGGAGGAATGACCTTCGAATGAAGCAGAGTCCCGCTGGGCGGGCAGGCTTGAAAGCTCCAATCCGAATGCCAGGCGGCACCGAAATTGGTGGCCTTTTCAAAGGGCTCTCGGCGCAGTTCCAGGATGTTGGGATGGTCGGCCATCGGTTCGATGAAGGGATCGCATCCGAAATCGCCTAAGGCCTGCGTGAAGGCTTCGAGTTGGCCATGACTCAGCGACTGGTCCGGCAGAATCAAGACGCCATGGCGTGCCCAGGTTTCGCGAACGGTCTTGACGGTTGCGTCGTCGAGGGCCTTTGCGACGTTGAGTCCGCGCATGATGGCGCCGAACCCATTGTCCAAGCTTTCGATTACGAGCGCGCGGCTATCGGAACTGGACGCGGAGGATCTTCCCATCTATCGAATCTCCTATGACCGGTCTGCATCGCGCATGGACTTGGTGACATGCTTCCACTTCTCTCGGGCGGCTGGGTCAGACCAGGTCTCCGCGGCAGTATAGGAAGTGACACGCACGTTCGGGGCGAGGTCTCGGTAACGTTCGGCGAGCTTGGGTCCGAGATCATTCCAATTCGACGTGATGATGTATGGCTCGAGGACTTCGTCGGTCACGAGGGCCAGCATGCCCTTGATGTCGCCGCGTTTTTGATGGGCATGGAGTTCTTCCGAGAGTCCATCGAATCCGTGGTGCTCAAAGATCGGCGCGTAGGTTCGGGTCGATCCATAGAAGCCGATCATCAGCCGCGCATGTTCCCGTGTCTTGGCGAGATCTTCGTCCGTATCGCCAACGGAAGTCATGATCGGGCATGAGAAGGTGATGTCTTCGAGAGAGCGGCCCGAGCGAGCCAAACCGACTTCGATCGCTGTGCGCTGTACATCGCGAACATATTCGGGCGAGTGGAAGGGGTGGACATGGATCCCGTCCGCAATCTCACCGACCAAGCGACTCATGTAGGGGAGCACTGCCGAAATGTAGACCGGGGGATCTGGAACCTCGATCGGACCCGGGCTCCACGCCGCGGGCAGCAGTGAGAAGTTGTAGTACTGACCTTCGTAATTTAGCTTCTCTTCGCCGCGATAGGCTCGAAAGATCGCCTTTACCGACTCCACATATTCCTTCATGCGAGGGCCGGGCGGGGCGAAATCAGCGCTATAGCGTCTTTCGATATGCGATTTGACCTGGCTGCCGAGACCTAACACAAATCGTCCACCGGTGGCCGCGGCCAACTCCCAGGCGATTCCCGCGGTGACCATGGGACTTCGCGCAAAGGCGACCGCGATTCCGGTCCCGATCTGGATGCGGTCTGTTGCGAGCGCGGAAGCCGTACAAGCCAGATAGGCTGAGCGGCCCGAATCCGTCCACCAGATCGAGCCGAAGCCCGCCTCTTCGAGTTGGCGTGCGTGCTCCTGGGATTCGGCGAGCCCAGCGGGGTGGGCGATGATGTCCAGTTCCATTGTCGGTCTCCCTTCGTTCTATTTCGGGTCCTTGAAGTCGGGGGCACGCTTCTCGAAGTTTGCGCGAATTGCTTCGACCTGGTTGTCGCTCCCGATGAGTTTGACCTGGAGTTTCGTTTCGAGTTCGAGGCCCGTTCGCTCATCCGCGTGCCAGGCTTCTTCGAGCAGTCGCTTGCCGGAACGAATTGCGTCCGGGGATTTGCTCGCGATTTCAGTCGCGAGCTCCATGGCGGCTTCGAGTGGATTTTCGGAAACGTGCGTGACGAGTCCGAGTTCCTTGGCGGCCTGACCGTCGAGGATTCGCCCGGTGAAGGTGAGTTCCTTGGCGACATCGAGGGAAACCAGATTGCGAAGGGTTTGGGTAATCCCGACGTCGGGGATGAGTCCCCATTTGATCTCGAGAACCGACATGCGCATGTCGGGCGCGGCGAATCGAATATCGGGTCCAAGCGCGATCTGTGCGCCGGCTCCGTAGGCGACACCATGAATGGCGGCAATCACGGGAACCGGGAGTCGCTTCCAGAGAAGAGCTGCGGTCTGGGCGAGATTCCCGGGAAGCGCGTCGGGCTTTGAGATTGGGATGTTAGAGGAGCGCTCCGAGCCCGAACCGCTCATCTTTTGGAAGCTTTCCATGTCGAGCCCGGCGCAAAATGCACGACCGTTGCCCGAGAGTACGATGGCTCGAATTTCCGAATTGTCGGCAAGCGAGGTGCCCGCCTCGGAGATGGCTAGCCACATCTTCTGGTTGATGGCGTTCATTTTCTCGGGACGGTTCAGACGGACGTCCGCGACATGATTGTTGATATCGATTGTGACAAGCTCAGTCATTCTGGTTCTTCCTTCTCTTGGGCTTCGTCTAGACGATGGACACGAATTCATTCGTGAGCGAGGCCGATAGTATCCCGGCGCGATGGGATGCCGAGTATATCAGAAAACACATCCGACCATCGACGACACCTTGACGCGGGCAAGCGCCTTGAGTTTATCTTCGCCGATCTTTGCCATGAGTCGAAGCGGTTCGGGAACGGCGCCGCGCAACTTGTTCGTGACTTTGAGGATCCGGTCGACGATGAATCCGACTTGTTGGTCCTGGATGCCTGGGATTCTCGACATGCTGTCTCCCTATGTGACGATGATTGTGGCGATCACGGTCTTGGAAATTCTTTCACGAATTGGATGCGCGGTCCTCGCGGTAGATCCGGTAGGCAATCAGGGGCACGGCGATGCCGGGGAGATAGACGCCGGGTAGATCGAGCAGCCAATGGTTATGACCAAGCGCCCCCCGAAGTGTGTCGTATGCATGCACGAGCGCATGAGCGGCAAGGAAGACGCCGCTGATCGCGAGGAGTGGAAAACGATCGCGCCGAATGAAGAACGCCCATACGAGCGCCGCGCCCGCTGCAAGAAAGGCACCGCCGATATCGCGAACGAAATGCGGATTGAATGGTCCCGTATCGGGAATGGCGGCGGGCAGATCCGTGTACCAGTGCATCGGCCCGGCGAGCATCCAGAGTGCGTTGGCGATGCTCCCGACGCCAACAAAAAGGACAAACCAGAGCATGGGGCCCGGGCGATCAGAAGTTGTGGATCGATTCATTCTTCATGGACTCCGTGTCGTCAGAGTGATCGTGCCGGGCGAGGTGATCTGAGCCGTGCGATCTCAAGGAGGAGGAATCGGCGCCAAAGGGTTCCCGGTTATTTGAGAAGTTGCGCGGTGTCCTCGTAATCGATGAGTCCTAGGCGGCCACCGTCTTTTTGGCTGTAGGAGCGGAAGCCGAGAAGCGATTGAACGCGTTCGGGGAGTTTCCTGGCTGTTTCGAGGCTCGTCGTGAGCTGGTGATTTTCTTCTGAGCGCAGCCAACCGAGCACGAAGCCCGCGTGAAGTCCGACGCGCCATTCGTCCTTCGACGAATTGGGACCGCCGCCGTGGATGATCTTGCCACTGTAGAGGAGCGCGCTTCCCGCCTTCATGGTCGCGCGATCAGTTTGGTCCGGGCGGGTCGGCGGATTGTGTCCGGGCCAGCGATGACTGCCAAGAGCGACGACGGTCGCGCCGTTCTCTTCGGTGAAGTCCGTGAGTGCGAAGAGGGCCGTGATGGTGGTTTCGTGATCCTCACCCACGGCACTTGGCCAGTTGAGCTCATCACGATGGAGGGGCTGGGGAGTTTCGTTCGGCCCGATGCAGATTAGCTGTCCCGTGTTCAGGTAATAGTTGTTCGCGCCGAGGTAGTGGTCGCCGAGTTTGGTATAGAGGGGGTCACAAAGGAGTGTCACCCAGGCCGAGCTCTTCTCGCAGAGTCCCGTAATGCGCTTTGTTTCCACCCCGTGAAAGTTGTCCCAGAAGGGATGCTCCGCGCCGGCGGTACCCCGTCTGTGGCGGGCGACCGAGGGCATGAGTTCACGACGGAGGGCTTCGAGGAGATCTGGAGAGATGAAGTCATCCACGATCACGCAACCGTCGTCGTTGATGGCGGCCCAGATCTTCGAGGGGGCGCAATTTCGGTTCAAATGGCGGAGTTCGGGCACGAGCAGGTCTCTCCATCGTTTTTCACGCTGCCGCAGATCGACCGGGAAGCTACCGCAATTCTGCCGATGGCCGAGCCCGGCAACACCAGATGTGGTGTATTTCGGCGTCAAATATTGTTTCGGATTGTGAATCTTCTTCCCTTCAAGGGTGGGCGAGCGTATGCTCACCATGGTGGGCTCATCGCTACGCCCCTGCGGGATTGCCGCAGTGCGTCGGTGTACGGGGGAAGCGTCAATGACGATTCACGGAGTGGCGGAAGCGCCGTTCTGGCCGGTGGTTCGCGCCTTCGAGCGGCAGCTCGACTCGACGGGCGGTGGAGCGGCGGTCTGCGTATATCACGAAGGCCGCAAGGTCGTCGATCTCTGGGGCGGCGTCCGCGACGAAGAAGAACGTCCGTGGCGAGAAGACACAATGGCCATGTCTTTCTCGACGTCTAAGGGAATCACGTCGACACTTCTGCATATCCTCGCGGATCGTGGCCTGCTGAAGTACGACGACCCGGTCGCCCACTACTGGCCCGAGTTTGCCCAGGGCGGCAAGGGCGCCATCAGTGTTCGCGACTTGATGACGCATCGCGCCGGACTCTCGAGACTGCGCCCGCTGCTCGATCATGGCGAACGAATTCTCGACTGGGACTACATGGTGAAGGCGATGGAACGCGCCGAATCGAAGCCGACCGCCCATAGCGCCTATCACGCTTTGACTTATGGGTGGCTGACAGGCGAGCTGATCCAGCGCATTACGGGGAAGAACCTCGAAAAAGTCATTCGCGAAGAATTGGCGGAGCCGTTAGGCCTCGACGGTCTCTATATCGGTGCGCCGCCAGAGGCCGTCTCGCGGGCGGCACAGCTCTCGGGTCGCCCCGGTTCGAGTCGGCCCGGGCTGATGAGCAAGATCTTTTCCGAGGTCACCGCGGATGCAGTGACATTCTTCCATCGAATGATCGGCTCGCCCCTCGACATGCGACACATGCTCGATGCCTTGGTGCCTCCCGGCGATGCCGATGCGCTCTGGCACGACCGTATCCTCGAAAAACCGGTTCCGGCGGTGAACGGGTTATTTACGGCTCGGTCGCTGGCACGGCTCTATGCGGCCATTGCAGAAGGGGGAACCCTTGACGGTACGGAGCTTCTCTCGCCGGAAATGATTCCCGTGATGGGCAGGGTGCACGTCGAAACGCGTGACCGGGTGATTCCCATCAAGATGGGCTGGAGGCTTGGCTATCACACGGCGTTCACGACACGGGGGTCGCTGGCTTCGGCCTTTGGCCACTTCGGTTTTGGCGGGTCGGGCGCGTGGGCGGATCCGACGAAGCGGCTTTCGGTGGCGATGGTGAATAACCGTCTTGGCGGGACGCCGTTTGGTGATATGCGGATTGCGTCGATTGGGAGTGCGGTGGTGACGGCGGCGAAGCGTCTTCCGAAGATATCGGCGGGTGCAGGGCGTTGGAAGTCGGCATCAGCCTATGAAGCGTCGGCCGAGCGATTGCGTTCAGTCGTTCTGTCCTAGCAATGGCGTGAGCGCTGGCGTGGCGGTGGACGGTTTTATCGTCGCACCGCAAATGTAACGACTCAGTTGAAGTACCGGTTCTGAAATGCAAAGGACGCCCGGATCGAATCCGGGCGCCCTTTGGTTTTCTCGGCGTGAACGCCTAGATCAGACCTCAGGTCCTAGGCCTTGATGTTCGCG
>LWDU01043645.1_pt1 | contig 55714 bp, 48 predicted proteins | sample 727161 | NCBI WGS metagenome assembly LWDU01 (sample SAMN04566230, study PRJNA314399) | hydrothermal vent metagenome | isolation source: deep sea hydrothermal plume seawater | place: Mexico: Gulf of California, Guaymas Basin | collected 2004-07-11
GATCTTACCTTTTATCTCAGACTCGATTTCATTGAAGAGTTTCATAGCCTCGATCACACAAACAACATCACCTTCTTTGATTATATCACCCACATCCTTTAAAGGATCTTTGTCAGGACTAGGGCGGCGGTAGAATGTGCCGATCATAGGTGATTTAACTTCGATGTAATTTAAGTTTTCGTCCACCTCTTCAGCAGCTGGTGCTGGAGCCTCAACCTCCACTTTAGTAGCTACTGCTGGAATTTGCATAGGAACTTCCGTAGCAGGAGTAACGTGGGTGTGATGAACCATAGGTTCTGCAAATCCTTTTTTACGCTTAGGCATCTCAGACTTAATAGTAATCTTAAAGTCTTTCTGCTCTATTTCAACTTCCGTTACACCGGCTTTTGCGATGAATTTTATTAGGTCTTGAATTTCTGCTAGTTTCATGATGTCATGATTTATTCAGGATCGCAAGGTACTTCCTGAATGTTAAGATTGTGTGTCGTATGCCCACTTCACGTATATGGACCCCCAGGTGAATCCTCCACCGAAGGCGGCAAGAATAATATTATCTCCTTTTTTTAGCTGAGACTCCCAGTCTCTTAAGCAAAGAGGGATTGTGGCAGCTGTGGTGTTTCCATAGTCCTGAATATTGATCATTACTTTTTCACTCTCAATTCCCATACGCCTTTGTGTGGCATCAATGATTCTTAGGTTGGCTTGGTGGGGTACTAACCATGCTACGTCATCACTAGTGAGTCCGTTGCGCTCCATGATTTCGTAGCTTACGTCTGCCATACTTGTTACAGCGGCTTTGAATACAGGCCTTCCATCTTGGAAGAGGTAGTGCATTTTTTTATCAACTGTCTCGTGGGTAGCAGGATTCAGAGACCCTCCAGCTTCTTGCTTTAACATTTCAGAACCTGCGCCATCACAGTGATGGATGTGATCTTGTATTCCGTTTTCATCTTCAGATGGCTCAAGCAGAACAGCTCCAGCACCGTCACCAAATAAGATGCATGTTGTTCTATCAGTATAATCGACAATAGAACTCATTTTATCAGCTCCAACGACCACAACTTTTTTGTAGGTACCATTTTCAATGAATTGGGATCCTGTTGTAAGAGCGAACATAAAACCAGAGCAAGCTGCGCTCAGATCAAACCCCCAAGCTTTTGTAGCACCAACTTTGTCGGCAATTAGATTAGATGTCGAAGGGAACAGCATATCAGGAGTAACTGTTGCTGTTATGATGACGTCTATTTCTGAAGGGTCAATGCCTCTCTTTTTACAGAGAGTTTTAACAGCTTCAGCCCCCATATCAGAAGTCGCTTTAGTAGGGTCCTTAAGAATGTGACGCTGGGAAATTCCAGTGCGGGATTTGATCCACTCGTCATTTGTATCGACCATTTTTGCAAGGTCGTCATTTGTTAAGAGGTCATCCGGCACGTATCCTCCAACGCTTGTAATTGCTGCTATCATTCTTCTTCTTATTTCACCCCAAAGTTATATATCTAATTCACTACTTTATGTGAAATTAACGGGAGTCTTAACTAAACGAAGTGGAAAACCTTTTTCCAGTATTTTTCGAATATAAAAAAGGGGGCGGAAGCCCCCTTCAGTATTTTGTAATAAAACGGTTAGCGTCGAAACGTTTAAGCTTCTTCGCGCTCCATTACAACTTTACCCTTGTAGTATAGTTTCCCCTCGTGCCAGTGAGCACGGTGGAACATGTGTGGTTGACCAGTTGTAGGGCAAGTGCTAACGTTAGGAGCTGTTGCTGTGTAGTGCGTGCGACGTTTGCGAGTACGCGTTTTACTCTGCCGGTTTTTAGGATGTGCCATTTCAGTATTATTTCAAGTTCTTCAAAGCGTCCCAACATGGGTCCGTAAGTTTTTTACTTTCTTCTCTAGAATCATTAGAGGTGTATCCGAGCATTTTAGGATCACAATCATTCTCATTTTCATGAACTTGATGTGGTGGTCGAGAGAGATGAGCTAACTCATAAATAGTTTGGCTTAGATCTAACTCAAATTCATTTTTACTCAGTATCCAAAGTGTGTCACCGTATTCAGTTTTATCACCGAAACGAACTACTATTTTATCTTCTGATTGTAATGGGTAGGTAAGATCTTCAAGGCAACGACCACATGGAACTTTCCATGTAAGATCGAGTGCGAGACGTAAAGTCATAGTCGTTTCAGAATACTCGAGTATCACATCCATAACGCCTTGAGCGTTCTGGATTTCTGATTCTAGGAAGCAAGCAAAGAACTCTGGATCCACATCCATTTGGAACGTGTGATTTCCTGGCTTCAGACCCATAAACGGGATTTTATAATTAACCAGGGGATTCATTCCTTCCAAATTTCGGGACGGCAAAGATAGTGTATCCCTAACCGCTTCCCAAGTGTTTTACACAATTCAGTGAAAAACAATTTGTAAAGTGAACGAATCACCTACGGTTGTCACGGTATTCACGTTTAGGTGGGTTTATCTCAAGTGGATTAGATGCTAGCTCTCTATACTCTAGGCGATTTATTCTAATATCTTGAGCGAGATAAATAGCAGCTCTCATTGAATCAGCCATAGCAATACCTTTTCCAGCAATATCAAAGCCAGTCCCGTGATCTGGGCTTGTGCGCACTATCGGTAAGCCGGCGGTGAAGTTTACCCCACGACCGAAACTCATAGCCTTAAATGGTGCAAGACCTTGGTCGTGATACATAGCGAGGACACCATCGAAATCTTTATATGCTCCTGAGCCGAAAAATCCGTCAGCGGCATACGGCCCAAAAGCGTTTACTCCAGAAGCCTTTGCGTCACGAATAGCTGGTGAAATAATGGTTTTCTCTTCTTCGCCCATAAGCCCATTATCCCCAGCGTGAGGATTAAGGCCTAATACTGCAATCTTAGGGCTATAGCATCCGAAGTCTACAGTTAGCGATTCACTCATGAGCTCTAATTTCTTCTTAATAGACAAGCTAGTTAGTGAAGATGCAACGTCTTTAATTGCTATGTGTCCGGTTGCGACGCCGATTCTTAGATTGTCTGCAACAAGCAGCATTAATACGTCGTCAGCATTTGCAATATGAGCTAAGTACTCAGTATGTCCAGGAAATTTAAATCCAGCTTGTCGAATCGAATCTTTGTTTATGGGAGCTGTTACAAGAATATCAACTTTTGACGAAGCTAAATCATCAACAGATTTTTCTAAAGAACTAAATGAATACCCACCGGCTTCAGTTGTTTTTTCTCCGAATTGTATATCAAACTCCACAAGGCCTAATTCCACAACATTTAACCTTCCTGGGAGAGCATCTTCTGATGAGTCAATTTCCACCCAGTTTAAGTTCTTTAAACCTAAAACCTCAAGATTTTTAACCACAACATCTTTAGTCGCGTATAAAACAGGAGTTATTCCTTCTAGCATTCTTTCATCTGAAAAGACGCGTAAAACAGTTTCAATTCCTATTCCGTTTGGGTCGCCTGAAGTAAGTCCTATTCTCATGAGCATGCTTTAATAAGAATGTAAAGGTAGCTATCTAAAGTCCGCGTTCGTGTGTAACTTCGTGTCGATGTTTATTCGCTCGCATATACTCATTTTTAAAATACTGTTCATTGTTATAGGAATTGCTTTCTTGAATGTAAAAGCATTTGCCACCCACAATCGTGCGGGTGAGATTACCTATAAACACGTCGAAGGATTAACCTATGAAGTTCTTATTACAACTTACACAAAATCATCAGCAATTGCAGATAGACCACTTCTATATTTAAGATGGGGGGATGAAAATGGTGATGATGTAGATTCGCTAAGTAGAGAGTCTATAAATATTTTAGTAGGTGACATAAAAGTGAACACTTATAGAGGGACTCACACTTATGGAGGACCTGGGTCATTTGAGCTTAAGGTGGAGGATCCTAATAGGAATGAGGGGGTGTTGAATATGGTGGGGTCTGTGGATACACCATTTGCAATTAGGTCATTGCTCATTATTGATCCTGAAGCAGGGCATAATAACAGTGTGCAGTTATTAAACCCGGCAACTGAAAATGCTTGTTTAAATCGTGATTGGGTGCATAATCCAGCAGCTTTCGATGAAGATGGAGACTTGCTAACTTTCAGCTTAGTTCCTTGCAGAGGATTTAATGGTGATCCTATTCCGACATATATATACCCAGAGCAAGTCAGTCCTGCGGATGATATATTTGAGATTCATCAATATACTGGAGATGTAATCTGGAATAGCCCACAGATTGTAGGAGAGTATAATATTGCGATTAGGATAGAAGAGTGGCGCGAGGTTTCTGGTCAGCTAAGAAAGGTGGGTGAAGTTGTAAGGGATATGCAAATTGATGTTCAGGTTTGTAACAATGAACCGCCAATTGTCTCTGAACAAATAGACACTTGTATTGTGGCAGGTTCGTTCTTGACTTGGTATGTCAACGCTACTGATCCGGACGGGGATAACATTACATTAAACGCACTGGGCGGACCCATTAGCGAAGTCACTAATCAGGCTGTTTTTACAAATTTAGGGGCGGGAATCGGTGAATTTGCTTGGGCTCCCACTTGTGAGGAGGTGCGTCTTGCTCCATACCAAATCATTTTTAAAGCAACAGATCAAGGCCAAGCAATTCCTTTAACAGACATATCAACGGCTTATGTGAGAGTAGTGGCTCCTCCAGTTGAGGATACCTCTGCAGAAGCTATAGGAAATTCAATATTGTTAGGTTGGAGTGGAGGGACTTGCTCAGAAGAATTACCAAGCTGGAGAAGGGAGGCGGGGATTCACGATGTGTACAGGAGGGTTGAGTCATCAGACTGGGAGCCAACAGTTTGTGAAACAGGTATTTCAGAAGATGAGGGCTATGAGCTGATTGCAAGTTTACCCGATTTAAGCGAAACAGGCTATGTCGATGAGGGATTTCTAAGTTTTGGTGCAACATATTGTTATAGAATTGTAATGAGATTAGACGATGGTTCGGAATCTCTTGCTAGCAATGAGTTTTGTGCCTCAATAAACAAGGATGTTCCTGTTATGACTCATGCAGATGTAGTGGTTACTGATGAAGTTATAGGTGAGGTAAATGTGGGTTGGTCTCCTCCTACAGAAATGGATACTCTGGTTTTTCCTCTCCCGTATTATTACAAAGTTTTCAGAAATAACAACCAAATTACAGAAATCGCAGACACTAATTATATCGACATAGGGATAAACACAACCTCTGTTCAGCATTTCTACAAGGTGGAAGCGTGGTCTACCACTTCAGAAGGTGATTTTATAGTAGGTGGTAGCATACCTGCCAGTACTCCTTTCATCACTTTAGTTGGGAATGACAATAGAATTGACATCGTGTTAGATGTCATTGTTCCTTGGTATAACGCAAAGTTTTACATTGAAAGAAAGCCATTTAATCAACCTGACTTCTCACCATTAGATACAGTTGAGTTAAGTGATTCTAAGCCTATTATTAGCGAAGTCATATACTCTGATACGGGTTTAGTAAATGGGGTTGAATATTGCTATAGAGTTAAATGTGAGGGGAATTATGACGCTCCAGGAATTGAAAGCCCCTTGTTTAACTGGGCTCAGAATGCTTGTTCAACACCGTATGACTACACACCTCCTTGTCCACCAATTCTTGAAGTACTCCCGAATTGCCCCGATGAAATTGATGAGATGAATTGGTGGGGAGCTACAGATTGTGCAGATGATGTCATGGGGTATTCATTGTATTGGGCTATGTTTGAAGGTGATTCATTACTTCCTTACGCCTATTTCGACTCAGACACAAGCTACATATTTAATGAATTTGATCAGGAGGGAAGTATAGCAGGATGCTTTGCCGTAACAGCTTTAGATAGTTTAAATCTTAGACCCAATGGAGATTATTCTCGAAATGAAAGTGAATTTTCCAATATTATATGTGTAGACAATTGTCCGTTTTATTTCCTTCCAAATGTGTTCTCCCCAAATCAAGATGATGTGAATGATCTATTTAAACCTTTTGATTGGAAATTCATTGATAGCGTCGATGTGGTAATCCACAATAGATGGGGTGAGGCTGTTTTCCGAACTAAGGATGTGAACGTGAATTGGGACGGTACGTACAATCAATCTGAAGAATTTGTGCCTGATGGTGTTTACTATTATACAGTGGTTGCTTATACTAGGAGATTAAGTGGAATTGTGCCAGAGAAATTTTCAGGTAATGTGCACTTATTTGGCGGTCACAGCATTTTAGTTGAATAAAAATTAAATCCTATGTTTACAGGTATAGTTGAAAGTTTAGGGGAGATTACAAAGATTGAAAGTGAAGGCAATAACCTCCATTTTACCTTGCAATGTCCTTTTGCGAATGAGCTTAAAATAGACCAAAGCTTAGCTCATGACGGTGTTTGTCTTACAGTCGTGAAGTGCGATTCATCATCATATACTGTAACTGCAATACAGGAGACTTTAGAGAGATCGAGCCTTGGGGTTTGGGCTGTAGGGAAGAAAGTAAATTTAGAGAGATGTTTACGACTGGGAGATAGACTAGATGGCCACATGGTACAAGGGCATGTGGATACAACAGGAACGCTTGTGAGTAAAGAGTCACGTGATGGGTCTTATCTATTAAAATTCGAGCATCCTTATTCACAGGATAACCCGCAAGGGATTACAATTTCTAAGGGGTCGATTACCATAAATGGAATTTCTCTCACTGTGGTGGATAGCGCGGTAGGTTCGTTTTCGGTGGCGCTGATCCCATATACTTGGTCAGAAACTAATATGCATCTGTTAGCTGAAGGGGATAAGGTAAATTTAGAGTTTGATATTTTCGGAAAGTATATCTCGAAAATGATGGCTGTGAGACTTTAGTTGCGACTCCGTAATTTAAAGTTCTTGCCCAAGTATACTCTTCGGACTTGCTCGTCTGCAGCTAAAAACTCAGTTGATCCTTCCTTCAATATTTTCCCTTCAAATAGTAGATAGGCTCTATCCGTAATGTGTAGCGTTTCTTGAACATTGTGGTCGGTAATAAGTATTCCTATTTGCTTCTCTCGGAGTTGTTGAACGATTCGTTGAATATCCTCTACTGCGATAGGGTCAACTCCGGCAAAAGGCTCATCAAGTAGAATAAAAGTGGGGTTACATGCTAGGGATCTCGCAATTTCAGTTCTACGTCTTTCACCTCCAGAGAGCACCTTTCCCATGCTTTTCCTCACCTTTTCAAGACCAAACTCTTCAATTAATTCCTCTAACCTAATAGATTGCTCAGACTTACTTAGAGGTTGTAACTCCAAGATGGCAGCAATATTATCTTCAACAGAGAGATCCCTAAACACAGAAGCTTCTTGTGGTAAATACCCAATTCCCTTCTTTGCTCTTTCGTGCATAGCTCTGTTAGTAATCTCCTCAGATCCGATAAACACCTTTCCATTGTCCGGCTTGACAAGACCAACTACCGCGTAGAAACTTGTTGTCTTGCCGGCACCGTTGGGCCCTAAAATTCCAACAACTTCTCCTGGCTCAACGAAGAAGCTTACATCGTCGACAACCTTTCTACCACCATAACTTTTCTCAAGGCCTTCTGCACGTAGGACATTTTCCATTTTATAAAAGTATTAAAGTTCTACGTTCACACCAACACGAATGCCATGAATGCCATGGTTCTGTCTCATTCCTTCAGAGGACTCAGTTAATCTAAAGTGATAATCGACTCGAATAAATTGAAAGATGTTTTCAATTCCGACAACGGCTTCAGCATAATATCCATTCAGGCCAGTTGTTCCTTCCGGTAATTCTATTAGAGTTTCGTGTCGTGGATCCCATGATCCTACAACACCTTTCACCCCAACAACTTCACGCATTCCAGCCCTTCTAATCAGAGGTATGTGATTTAAGATAGCACCCTCGCCATGCCACTCTATACTTGCTCGAGTCCACTTGTCAGTTACGAACTCAAAGTATCTCAATAAATTAAATGAAGGCTGGATAGATATAACCGTTTCATTTGCGGGTTGTAGTTCCATTAGAGCAAAGGGAGCTGTCCCGGAATAAATGCCAGAATTTGTATTCCACCGAATTCTACCAAATGGCCCAAACCTTAGTTTACCCTCCAACTCTAAAGTATATCTTCCATACCTATACTGACTCCCCGCTATATCTTTCCAAGCCTGCGTAGTTGTAAAAGTGACAATAGGAAATTTCGAGCCGAGAGAAACTCTGTCAAATGCCCCAGATACAAATTTCTCTCCATGCGCATATTTCACTTGTAAAGTGCTTTCAGCGGTAATTAAAGTCGAGTTCCCAGTTGCGTCCACTGGGATAAACTCAAGTTCACCGACAGCTTCAACTTTTCTGTGCCTTAGCTCTATGAATGTTGACCAACCTGAGCCGAATTCGGCCAAATAGCTTGCCTCAGATTTAATTACTTCAGTGAGATTGTTCTGCCCCCCTTCAATAGATAAAGCCGAATTAAAGATATTTCCCTGCTCGAAATACCCCAACATCCCGAACTGCTCAAGATCTTTAGAATACGAAGCAAACCATTTAATACGAGGAATTTTGCGTTGTATCCAGATGAATAGAGCTTTATACTTAAACTTCTTATCCTCAGTACCATATGCAACATAAAATTTGGGCATAAAAGTCCTACTAAATTTATTTGAAGTAGAAGCCCCCAACCGAATGCGATGCCCCTCAACTAAATTCTTTGAATAGGTATAGTACCATGGCCCCAATTCAATTTTTCCGAGCATTAAATTTCCACTTCCGAGTCCAAACAAAAAGCCCTTTATGAATTTATATTGCCTCATGGACTGAACACTGTCAGCCATTAAGTAAATGTTAGACTCCTTCTCTAATAAGGGTTCTGGTCGCTTCGACGCCCATGCTTGTTCAAGAACTTCATTGCTTCCCTTTGCAAACGACAAGTCCCTTCTTGATGTCCAAACGGAATCTGGCCATTTCTGAGCAAATTCAAAATCGGTATTCACAACAGTACTCCTACCATATAACCCCATACTGGACCCTGTGAAAGCTATGTCCATTACCTCCTCTCGTTTTATAAGCACCCAATTACCATCGATCTGGGCATATTCCTGCTTCCATCTTAATGCTCGTATCAAGTTTATATTAGCTCCTTCACTAATTTTTGCCTCTACCTTACTAAGCGCTAGAGTTAAAGTGTCTATCCAAAGTTCCCCTTCAAAAGTAAGTTCTCCTCTTCTTCTCGGAACAAAAGCAAGATGGAAGGCCGGGCGTCCAGAAATATTTAATGTGTCTAAAATATAGTATCGATAATGAAGGTTTCCTCTATCGTGCAAAGGACTGGTAAATGCCTTGTCAACTAAAAGAAGTTGATTCTCGTATAGATTAATATTAAGAAATTCAGCAGTTACACTTGATGAGTTTTCGCCATCAGAAAACCAAGTAGCACGTGCTGCTTCAACCCTTTGTTCTTTCCTTCTTGGTTTTTTTTGTGTCCGTTTAGTTCCTATAGATTCTGAAAAGAAAGTAGGTAGTGCAATCCTTGCATCTGAAGAGTCTAACCCATCCCAGACCCAACCAAATGCTCCCCAATATTTTCTATCAAGTCAATCTGTAGTCTTTCATGATAATTATAACTAACCCCAGGAAGTTTTGCTGGGTCATTAATGGATTTGGCCTCTGCCACCCTTTGCATTAGAGGTTTTGCAGGATTTTGCTGTTTCTTGTCTGGCCTGACTTCAGCAACTGCTAATTCTATGCGCTTTGATTCAAGAGCTATATCTAATTTCTGTCTAACTTGTTTTTGTACTGGAATACTTTGTGATGTGTACCCTACAAATGAGATAAAAACCCTGGATACTTTACGTTCACTTACAAGTCGATATTCGCCTAAGCCATTCGTCATAGTACCAATTGAAGTACCAGAAAAACTTACATTGACATACGGAAGTGCCTTTCCGGTTTCGCCATCGAACACCCTACCTGAAACTACTGTTTTTTGGGCTGTAAAGCCTAAGCTAAAAAAATATAATGAGGTAAGTAGTAAAACGTTTTTAAGGTTCATTTATTATGGCTATGCACTCATTTGAGTCTCTCTACGCTTCTCCTCCCTTCTAGCAATTACAATGCCTAACTCGTATAATGCGAGTACAGGTAATGAAACCATAATCTGACTTGTAATGTCTGGAGGAGTTATTATTGCGGATAAAACAAGAATTCCCACAAGTGCGTGCTTCCGGTATTTCTTAAGTCCCTTAGGTGTAACTACGCCTGCCCTAGCTAAGAAGAAAATTAGTACTGGAAGTTGAAAAATCAGACCCGCCGCAAACGAAATGGTAGAAACCGTTTTCACATAAGACATAACCCCAATTCTCGCAGCGACATCTCCGAGCTCATAGTGACCCAGGAATTGAAGTGAAAGTGGGACGATGCCCCAATATCCGAAGGCAACCCCTAAGAAAAATAAAGTAGATGAAGCTGCACCAGCACCTTGAGCGGCCTTCTTCTCGGTATTTTTCAAGGCGGGTTTAATAAACGCCCACAACTGAAGTGTTATAATAGGGAATGCGATAATGACTCCCCCTACCAACGAGACGATTATGTGGGCTGTGAAGTTCCCCATCATGGAGGTGTTAATCAGTTCATACGTGATTTCTTTCACACATAATTTATCTCCCACACCGATTAATTCTGAGATTTTACACCAAATCCGAAAGCTAATAAACTCCTCATTTCTAGGCCCGAATAAAACAGTATTAAATAGCCAATCCTTTTGAATAAATAAAATGGTAGCGCCTGCAAAAATTGAAATGACAGAGTAAAACAACCTCTTTCTAATCTCCTCGAGGTGGTCAAAAAAACTCATTTCTTTTTCGTCCGGCATTTCCTGATCTAATGGACTCATTGTTGGACCTTATTTATTGCTAGTAACACCTTCTTTTACGAGGTCATGCAAATGTACTAACCCGAGATACTCATTATCTTCTGTTGTTACAATTACTTGTGAAATTCCTAAGTCTTGCATCGCTGTAGCTGCATTAGCTGCAAGTTCCTTCTGAGATTTTATAAGTGGATTCTTACTCATCATCTCTGACGCAATAGCGGTACTTCCTTTTTCTAGAGCACGCCTTAAGTCTCCGTCTGTGATTATTCCCACTATTTTTTTATGTTGAATAACAACAGTTGCACCATATCGTCCTTCGGTCATGGACATAAGCACTTCTTGAAGTGACGATTCAAGATTTACCTGAGGAGTTCGATCTTTGTCAAAGAGGTCTTCCAATGTGACGGTAAGTTTCTTTCCCAAAGCACCTCCAGGGTGAAATTTAGCGAAATCTTCAGCTTTGAATCCACGAATTTCCATAAGACACATTGCGATAGCATCACCAAGTGCCATTTGAACCGCGGTACTTGTTGTAGGAGCTAAGTCATAAGGGCAAGCTTCTGCGTCTATTCCAGCAATTAGAACGTGATCAGATTGTTTCGCAAGTGGCGAGTCAGAAGCTCCGGTAACTCCAATAATTGGGTGCCCATGCTGTTTCAAAAGAGGCACAAGAGCCATTACTTCGGGACTTCTCCCACTCTTTGACAGGCATAAAACGACGTCACCCAATTGAATTATACCTAAATCTCCATGAACTGCATCACCTGCATGAACGAACAAAGCAGGAGATCCTGTAGAATTTAGAGTGGCTACAATCTTCCTTCCGACATCCGCACTTTTACCCACTCCAGTTAAAACAACACGTCCTTTAGTATTGATAATCAACTTGATTACATCTACAAAGCTGTTATCTAATAATGTAGCAAGTCGATGTATAGCATCTCCTTCCATACGAAGCGTCTTAAGCGCTCTGTTTAAAATAGTGTCGTCAGAACTGGACATAAGTCAATGTTATTAAGCCTTGAAAAAAATTTTGTTGTTTTAAATAAACAGCTTATCTTTAGTGAGCAAATTTAGACATTGATGAGCCTGATTGATGATTCGCCGAAAGAGGCGTTACAAAAATATTTTGGATTTAAAGAATTCAAAGGAGAACAAGAGATAGCTATCCTAAGTGTTCTTGAAGGTAAGGACACTTTCGTGATCATGCCTACAGGTGGAGGTAAGTCTATGTGCTATCAGCTTCCTGCCTTAATGTTAGATGGAGTGGCTCTTGTTGTTTCTCCTCTAATTGCTCTAATGAAAAATCAGGTTGATGCTTTACGGGGGAATCACGAAGACCCTTCAATAACTCATTATCTAAATTCTTCTTTAAATAAAGCGGAGGCTGAAAATGTTAAGTTAGACGTTTCCTCAGGTAGGACGAAAATCCTATATGTAGCCCCTGAAACTCTAACTAAAGAGACAAATATTGAATTTCTGAAATCAGTTAAAATTAGTTTTGTAGCAGTAGATGAAGCTCATTGTATTTCTGAGTGGGGTCACGATTTCCGCCCTGAGTACAGAAGAATACGCCCCATTATTAAGCAAATAGCTGATGTTCCTATTATCGCTTTGACGGCAACAGCGACTCCTAAAGTTCAGCAAGATATTCAGAAGAATCTTCAGATGGTTGATGCGACTCTAATCAAGTCGTCTTTCAATAGAGAGAATCTTTACTATGAAGTGAAACCTAAAAAAGATGCTTTGAAACAAATAGTTCAGCATTGTATTAGTAATAAAGGGAGGAGTGGAATTATTTACTGTTTAAGTAGAAAGAAAGTTGATCAAATTGCAGAAACATTATCTGTGAATGGTGTTAAAGTGTTGCCTTATCACGCTGGAAAAGACACTAAGACTAGAAGTAGAATCCAAGATGCTTTCTTAATGCAAGATGTAGATGTAATCGTAGCTACAATTGCTTTTGGGATGGGTATAGATAAACCAGATGTTAGGTATGTAATACATTATGATATACCTAAAAGTTTAGAGAGTTATTATCAAGAAACAGGACGTGCAGGAAGAGATGGAGGTGATGGGCACTGTATCGCATTCTATAGTCATAAAGACATAGAAAAACTCGAGAAATTTCTTCAAGGTAAACCACTTGCTGAACAAGAAATAGGGTCGCAGCTTCTACAGGAGGTTATGTCATACGCGGAGACTTCAATATCAAGGAGAAAGTTCCTCCTTCATTATTTCGGTGAAGAATTCGATGAGATAAATGGTCCAGGAGCAAAGAACTGTGACAACACCAGATATCCTAAGCCGCAATATGAAGGTAAGGATGAAATCCTAATGATTTTAGGCGCTGTTAAGGAGCATAAGGAGGATCATAAAATGCAGTTTGTATCTGCAGTTTTAATAGGTGAAAGCAATAGAGAGGTAGATGACTATAACGGTAAGAACAGTTCTTTTTGGAATAAGGGAAAGGGAAAGCCAGATAGATATTGGAATGGGGTAATACGTCAGGCTTTGGTTTTAGGATATCTGAAGAAAGAAATTGAAAAATACGGGGTTCTGACGCTTACAGAGAAGGGGAATACATTTTTAGAGAATCCGGTTTCTATAATGTTAGCTGAGGAAAGAGATTATAGAGATGTTGATACTGGAGATAAAATGGTCCAAACGCGACGTGGACAAGGAGGTGTAGCCGACGATACACTTCGTAAAATGCTTGTAACTCTTCGCAAAGACATTGCTGATCAGAAGAGTTTACCACCATATGTTATTTTTCAAGATATTTCGTTAGATGAAATGGCTATTCACTACCCAATTAAAGAAGAGGAGCTGTTGAGGATTTCTGGTGTAGGGATGGGGAAGGCAAAGAAATTTGGGGCTATGTTTTTAGCGCTAATTGCAAAGTATGTTGAAGAAAATAAGATAGAACGCGCAGATGATTTATTAGTCAGGACGAGTTCGAAAAAATCATCAGATAAGGTTTCTATAATCCAGCAAATCGATAGGAAGATGAACCTTGATGATATTGCTGCTCGTACAAGTTTAAACCGGGAGGCTGTACTATGTGAGATTGAACAAATAGTAGCAGCTGGAACGAAGCTTAATATAACACACCTTATAGAAGAGTCTATGGATGAGGATTGTGTAGAAGAGCTTTTCGAATTCTTCAGCGAATCAGAGGAGGAAGGGATAGAAGCCGCTCTTATTGAATTTGAAGACTCATACTCTGAAAATGAGCTTAGACTTATGAGGGTTAAATTTCTGAGCGATGTTGCAAACTAAGTCATTACAGCAGCGTAGGCCATAAGTCCAGCACCTATTTCTAAAGCACTTTCGTCAATATCGAATGTAGGCGTATGTAGCCCGCTATGACCTAAATCAGAATTGGGGCTTGAGGTCCCTAAACGGTAAAAACAACCTGGAATTTCATTTGCAAAAAAGCTAAAGTCTTCGGCAGTCATCCTTTCGGGTAAGTCGTGAACCTTCTCTACTCCAAGGTATTCTTCGGCTATGACTCTCATTCTCTTTGTCAACTCTGGATTATTGTAAACACTTGGGTAGCCAATAGGAATATGAAAATCTACAGTTGCACCTCGTTTAAAACAGATAGCGTCTACAATCTCACGCATTTTTAAATGTGCATTGTACCTCCATTCTTCGTTTAAAGACCTAAATGTTCCCTTTAACCTCACTTCGTTAGGTATAACATTTGTTGCTCCCTTACCTTCAATAAATCCAAACCCTAGAACAGTTTTAATTTCGGGATTAGCTCTTTCCTTTATAAACATATCTAAAGCTAAAAGAATTTCAGAGGCTACAAGAAGTGGATTGACTTGGTTTTCAGGCAGTGCGGCATGTCCACCTTTTCCTTTGACAACAATATGAAATTCATCTGCTGAGGCCATATATGTTCCTGACCTCATCCCAACATGTCCTGCTGGAAGATCGGGGAAAACGTGTTGGCCTAAAATATGCTTAGGGATGGGATTTTTCAGTACTCCTTCACCGACCATTAACGAAGCCCCTCCAGGTAAACACTCTTCCCCCGGTTGGAATATGAGCCTAATCGTGCCATCCCACTTTTCACAATTTCTTGACAATATTAAAGCAGCGCCTAACAATGATGTAGTATGCACGTCGTGACCACAGGCATGCATTATTCCTGGATTACAGGAAATATAGTCAACTGTATTGAGTTCGGTTATAGGCAGTGCGTCTAAATCGGCTCTTAAAGCAATAAGTTTAGAAGTGGGATTGACCCCTTTTATGGTTGCAACTATTCCGGTTCCTGACACCCCTGATTTATATGGTATCCCCATTTTATCTAACTCACAACAAACAAACTCCATGGTCTTAAACTCCTTATAGGATAACTCAGGGTGCGCGTGAAGATGCCTTCTCCAACTCGATAGTTGTGGAGATATTTCTTTTGCAACTTGTGCAAATAACTCAGCTAAGTTGTCTAGTTCAGGCTTCATTACTTGAGGAAAATACAGGAAAAAGTTCACGCAGAGATGTCCAGGCTAATGAAATTGCGGCGTAAAAAAGAAAAGCAGAGAAAATTAGACGAACAAAAGTAGGAGAAATTCGCAAGGCCCATTTACTTCCAAGCCATGCTCCGATAATAAAAGTGATGGCAATTACTCCGGAATACCACCACTCTATAGATTGTTCGCTGTGATAGTTAATGGCTGCGAGTATTCCGATTGGTGGGAGCATTAGAGCTAGCGAAGTTCCTTGGGCTGTATGTTGGTCCAAGTCGAGGAAATATATTAATGCGGGCACAATTATTAATCCTCCTCCAATTCCAACAAATCCACTTGCTATTCCAGCAAAAATACCTATAGCAAGAAGAATTAATATAGTTGATATTTCCATGTCGAATAAGTTATAACAATGAAATTTAGAAATCAAAATTTAAACTCAAAGTGAATTTTCTGGGTAAAACTCTCCCGTCATCAATTCCCCAACCCCAATCAGCAGCAATCCAATAACCCATAACCCGTGAACGCATTCCATATCCGAAGTCATAAATAATGGGCTCTCTGTTGTTATCAATTATGACTGTTATAGGATTGTTTTCTATGGTTGTCGAGTTAAAGGTGTTTTCTTCTGAATATGGATGTATGCCTGTCCAAGCAGAGCCGATATCTGCAAAACCTATAAATTGAAAGTTTCTAATAAAATCTGTTTTTGCGGGCTCTTTAAAAATGGTACTCCAAACAGGGACTCTTAATTCAGCATTCAAAACCGTTGCGTTTGATCCATTTCTTGCGTTATTAGCAAAACCTCGCATAGGAGTGATTCTGGCTTGGTAGGCATATGATTGAGAAGGGTCTATAGGGGTGCCGTAATTATTCGAAAACGAAAGGCTATTGTCCATTCCTCCAAGTAAGTGCAATAATTTCAATTCACCTATTGACCAGTCTCCTGCAGCCCTAAACGCAATGATTGAATTGGCGTAAATTCTAAAGTATTTTCGGATATCGAATCCTATTGTTCCGAAACTAGCATTAAACCCATCTAAGTAGATTTCAGCCCAAACCTTAGCTCTCAATCCTTCTCTAATATTCAATGCAGGATTACGAGTGTCATCATGCACGAATGAAATATTAAAACCAATTTGGTCTGTCCACCTATTAGGAGCAATTAAACTGAACATTTCAGTTCCTTGGATTACAGCTCTATCTAAGCGTATTACAGCTCCGGCCCTGATGCTCTTCACCTCATCGATTGGATAAGTGAGTCTGTAGCGAGCGAAATGTGATTGAGATTCAACCAATGAATAACTGAGAGGGTCTAAACTTGTAGAGCCCTGCCTCTGGAAGGAAAACATTCGGTCAACCTTTTGCGACAGGTCGAAGTAAGATATCCCTACAAGACTGTTACTTAGGTTCGCGGGGATGTTAAATCCTGCGATAATGTGCTTATCGTCGAAAAGATCGCTAATTCTGATCTCCGTAGCATTACCTAAACCCGGCTGGAATGATGATGTTCCGTCATAGGCTCTGTAAAATTGAGACCCGAAGGCGTTACTAACTTGACTCTGTAATTTTTGTAGAGAAAAATTGAGTCTATAGTTGCTCGGTTTAATCTTAACATTACTTACAATAGCTTGAGTCGTTTTATCTACTTCAGGCAGCTTTTCCTCAGACTCTTCTTTATTTTGGTCTTCAAATTTAAATCTGTAATTCCTAATATCTACCTCAGTTTTAGAATATAAAATAGACCAATTTGGGGCAATAAATACTCCATCATTATTCGCGTCAAAACCTCCATCTGTCAATTCAAATTGATTAGACGTTCTTTGCTTAGTTTCTGGCACCCTTCCTAGATCAGCTCGGAATAAATGACGCATTGTATAGGTGTTTCCGTAGCAAAAGCCACCTGCGGTGTCACAACTGAAATTTAAAACGGGTATATCTAATTTCGATATTACTCGAGTGTCAAAAAAGGTTCTGTACCTAATGATAGTGTCTATGCTGAGAATTGTGCTGTCAGCCCAACCCCAGTTCATTTCTTGGCTTCCATCTTCAAACTCGGATAAATAAACAAATTCCTGCCCTCTCAGTGGCACCGGGTATCTCTCATCAATTAGTGGTGTGTTTACCAGTTGCTCAATCGGCTTAATTTCTTCATCGATGTGGTATATAAACAAGTCTAAATTAGAATTAAACGGCATGTTATCTCTATCCTCTCGAAGCTTGGAATCAGGCCTGTTTGATGAAAAAATTATCGACTTGCCATCTTTAGTATACCTGGGGTGCAAATCATCAAACCTATCTCTCCACAAAGGCTCCTGTAAATTACCAATCACTCTGTAGATGTAAAGGTCTGACCTTCCATTAGACATGCCAGAGAATACGATGCTTCTCCCATCGGGGGAGTAATCCATGGACAAAACCTCATCTATTTTAAAAAGTTCTTTTTCTACTGGTTTTTCACCTAACCTAACTGTGACAAGCACTGGTTGGCCTTTTTTTACAATGGTGTAAGTGAACTGTTCCCCGTTCGGGTGCCAGGCTATTGTGGGCGTTAAGCCACTTTTTATTAAATCTAATTTATGCCCATGTTGTGCCCATCGCTCAATTTTGTCTTCGTTTATGTTATATGTCCAAACCCTCCACTGTCCTCTTTCATCAGTAATAAACGCAATGGTTTCTCCATCTGGAGAGAGGCTAAAGCATAAGTAGTCATAACGTTTCCTCAAATTAAAACCGAGATTACCTCCATTTTTTAACGCTATTTTGTGATTTTTTCTTCCAATATTAGGTGGTAGTAATTCACCATAAAGTTTAGGTGTTTCCGTTAAATGATAATTAATCACTTCAGATAATAAATCCTTTAGCCTAAGGCCAGTCGCAAATCTAAATCCGCCTTCTACACTTCTACTTACCCTTACCATGTATATAACATTTGCAATGGCTGGGATTCCATACACATCAGCTACATAATCCCAAACAGCCCCTCCAAGCTCCCCCGCTTCAGTTCCTTCGCTTCTATCGATAGTTGCTAGAGCTCTTGATCTCGCAGAGTCGAATATGTGAACATTGGCTTTCGCTGTTTTATTTGTCGAAATGTAATTAACGAGTCCTTCCTCAAACCAATCAGGAATTTGTAGCATACTCGAATTTCTTAGGGCGTCTTGCCAACCTCCACGATATAAGGTTTGGTGTAAAGCTATTCTTGCCAATCCTTCTTTTAGATCTTGCTCTAATCGCCGCCGATCTCCAGTACCATAAATAAACAGTTTATTCCCTATAATTTTCGCAGTTCCCCCTATATTATCATTCCCGGAATCATTATTAAACACCCCCATGTTACTTTGTCTAAATTCTGCAATATTGTTATAGACAAGAATTTGAACAGGGCCTTCTAAATTGTTGCCGAAATACGGCTTCAAATCTTTCGCTGAATGATTGACTATTCCCGCGATATCCCCTGCAAGCTCCTTTCCTCCTTGATAATAGTAAATTTCAAAGATTCCTTCAGAGTGATATTGCCAAACAAAATCCCTATACTGAACTCTATTCTTTCCGAACTCTACTTGAAGTCCGTCATAAAACTGAGCATAGAAACTGTTTCCGCTTAAAAACAGACCAGCTAAAAGCAGCGATATTGAATATAATATTTCTCTATGGCGCATTCTTTTACGAATCTACGTTAAAGTATTTTTACCGCATGAATAGACTTCACTCTTTTGTTTTCAATGCTTTTTCAGAACAAACGTATTTACTCGATCACGGAAATGGAGAGGCGACGGTATTCGACCCGGGAATGAGTTCGACTCAGGAGAGAGAGGCGTTTGAGGGGACTTGTGAAAGACTGGGAGTAGTGGTGGTTCAGTGCCTTCTTACGCACGCGCATTTAGATCATGTGATGGGAGCAAATTGGATTAAGCATAGATATGGTTGTGGGCCGAGGTTGCATCCCACTGACGAGCAGACATGGGTGCAGGCTCCTATTTCGGCTCAATTGTATGGAATTTCTTTTGACGAACTTCCGGATAGGGGTGAAGATTTAGGCGAGCATGGATCGACGATAGAATGTGGAGACATAGAGCTCGAAATTAGATGTGCGCCTGGTCATAGCATAGGGCACGTAGTGTTTGTGTGTCACAAATCGAAGTTCGTGGTTGGGGGAGACGTGCTATTCTCGGGTAGTATTGGGAGAACAGATTTGCCTGGTGGAGATCCCGATGTACTTGCAAAGAACATAGAGGAGCAGTTGTATTCCCTAAGTGATGATTATACGATTCATCCAGGTCATGGAGGGGCGACAAGTATTGGGAAGGAGAAGAGTTCTAATCCGTTTGTCAATGGAGCAGGAACGGGAATGCTTCAGCGCTAAGAGCGCCTTTTTGATATAAAGCGCCATAGGGCGATTAGGCAAGGCGACGTGAAAGTTGGACTAGAAGTAAGAGGGCGGGGACTTCGATGAGGGGTCCTATAACGCCCACGAAGGCTTCTGAGGAGTGAAGTCCGAATACACCGATAGATACCGCTATGGCGAGTTCGAAGTTGTTACCTGCAGCTGTAAAAGCTACTGCGCGATTTTTAGGTTGGTCAATCCCTAGCTTGACGCCTGTGAAATAGCTTAAGATCCACATTCCGAAGAAGTATAGTAGGAGGGGAATTGAGACGAGAATTACATCTGAGGTTTGGTCTAAAATACGGGCACCTTGGAGGGAGAACATCACAACGATGGTGAAGAGTAGGGATATGAGGGTGAGGGGGGCTATTCTGGGGAGAAATGAGTTCGTGTACCAGTTGAGACTTTTAATGCGGATGAGAAGGGCTCGTCCACCTATGCCTAGAAGAAAAGGAATTCCTAAGTAAAGCCCTACGTTAGTTGCTACCATAGTGAAGGGCACATCTATCGCTATTCCGTCCATACCAAGCCAAGTGGGTAATATTGAGAGGAAGAAGTATGCGTAGAAGCTGAATGTGAAGACTTGAAAGAGGGAGTTGAGAGCTACTAAGGCTGCTCCGTATGTCCTGTCTCCGTCTGCGAGGTCATTCCAAACGAGCACCATCGCTATGCATCTCGCCAACCCTATAAGCACCACTCCCGTCATGAGTTCTGGTCTGTCACCTAAGAAATAGGCAGCGAGGAAGAACATGAAAAGTGGGCCTACAATCCAGTTGAGGATGAGGGAAAGTGAAAGAAGCTTTTTATCCTTTAGCACTTCAGGAAGGGTGCGGTAATCCACCTTTGCAAGAGGAGGATACATCATAACTATCAGGCCTATTGCAATAGGGATATTTATTCCCTTGTATGCTATAAGATCTATCGAATCCGAGATCCCAGGAATCCATGATCCCAGAACAACTCCCAAAGCCATAGCTAGGAAGATCCAAATCGTGAGATACCTGTCTAGAAAGCCGAGTCTCTTCAATTTAGTCTGTTATTGTATGTGGTGGGGTTATTGGAGGAGGTTCGTCAGAAGCATTATAATTAACAGAATCTTCAGTAGCTGGTGATGTTTCATCATGTGTTAAGTTTTGGTCTGTTCCGTAATGGATAGCTACGACTATTGCCACACTTACTATTAGTCCCACAATGAGTTTTAGGAAATCCTTTGCTACAATAGGGAAAATCACCTTTATGTTTCCCTTCTTAGTTATGCCAGTATTTAGAGCAAGCTCACGACCGCAAAGCAGTCCCACAAACACCCATGTCGTAGACATAGGTATGTTATTCATTTGTTTAAAATAAAGCAATAGCAAAGCAAATGTAAGGTCAATTAAGGTTGCTGATCTAACGTACTTTGTACTCTGTTTATCTAGAACAATCTGCTGAATTTTACCCCCTTGACTGTAGAAGATATTTGCTAAACCAGCCACGAAGAATAGAATGATGAGCACGAGTTGCCAAGCCTCTATTTGTCGTGGTAAGAATACAGCGATGTTTGCTATGTCATGAGACAACCAGGTGAACCATAAAAACCCAGTACTGATCCATTGAAATACCCTCCAGAATGGTTTGTATTTTTCACTAATATCATTTTTCTCATTTATTATACGTGATATAATAAGCCAAAGAACATATGCAACTATTGCCGCAAGTCCGTATCCCAGCATACTCTTTAGTAACATTGAACCAATGACGGCTTGCGCAGCGAAAGCTGAAAGCACAAGGAATGATGTAGAAACAGGAATTCCTTTCCTCGTTAGGGCTACTAAAGCTAGAGGTGCCATAGCGTGGTACCATTGTGGTTCTATGTATGGAATCTTTGTGAGACGCCCGAAAGAAATATCTCCATCTCCGGTGTACCATCCGTAAACTAACGTAACTATAAGAACGCTAGAAGCGGCAATCCACAGCTGCCACCACTTAAAACGCTCTCGATTTGATGCTATCCAAGTTCCTAATGTTTGAACGCTATCGTTAGCGATAACTGAGTATCCTGCTAGGATGAACCCGATGGTTGTAAATAAAGCTACCATGTCTTAACTTTTATATGATCGGTTAATTCCGGCCCAAGTTCAGTTAAAATTACTTGTGCTAAACCAATTTCAAGGTTAAGGAAATGTTAAGTTATAGTATTGTAGAGTACTTACACCTTTTTTAGCGTAAAACTGAAAGTCGTGCCTTCTTTAAATGTAGATCTTACGTGGAGATTTCCTCCGTGGGCTTCTACGATGTGCTTGACGATTGCCAGTCCGAGGCCTGAACCCCCTGCGTGACGGGAGCGGCTTTTATCGACACGGTAGAACCTTTCGTATATTCTGAGTAGGTCTTCTTCTTTGATTCCTATGCCGTCGTCCGCCACTTCTACAAGAATATTATCTCCCATATCGTAAAATCTCACCCTCGTCTTCCCTCCATCCTTCCCATAATTTATGGAGTTAACAAGAAGGTTAGAGAGTACCTGTTCGATTTTTTGAGGATCACATAGGACAATAAAATCCTCTGTATACCTAACTTTCAAATTAACGTTAGCGTCCTTTGCTTTGCGTTCTAGGTTATCTACTATATCGTTGCTTAACTCCACTATATTTACAGGTTCGGGATCTATTGTCATCACACCAGACTCGATTTTAGAAATACTATCTAAGTCTTCTAGAAGCCCCGTCATCCTATCAATATTCTTCTCTGCCTTTGATAAAAATTTACGATTTATTTCCGGATTATCTAAGCCAACCTCGAGAAGGGTTAGGATAAATCCCTGAATGTTAAATAATGGAGTTTTTAGCTCGTGAGCTAAGTTCCCGATGAAGTCTTTTCTGAAGGAGTCTGTTTCACGTAGGAGGGTTATTTCTTTAATTTGGTCTTCAGCCCACTCCATTACATCTTGATTGGCAGTCTCTACGACGTCTTCATCCATATTTATTGACGGCTCATCACCACCCTTGATTTTACTAATGGTCTTGTAAAGGACTTTAATCCTATGATCGATAAATTTTTCAACGGCATTGTAAATCACGAAATAGCTGATTTCCTCTAGGAGAATTCCAACTACAATAGCTACGGCCCAAAGCTCAAAGGCTTCCGCTAGCCACAATACAGTAATCGTAGCCAAAGCGCCCATAACGCCTATGAAAATTGAGGATTGCCTTGCGACATCTTTAGGGGTGCGCTCTATTTGACTCAAGATTACCCGTTAAATTTATAACCCACTCCCTTGATGGTGGTGATAAGCTCTTCCCCTAATTTCTCTCTCAACTTGCGGATATGTACGTCTATCGTTCTGTCTCCTACAACCACTTCTGTACCCCAAACCTTATCCATTATCTCTTCACGAGTTTTTACCTCGCCCGTGTTTTTGCAAAGCAAAGTCAAGAGTTTAAACTCTTTCTTTGGAAGATTAACTTCTTGATCTCCGACAAATATGATGTGCTTTTTTAAATCTATTTTTAGAGGGCCAGTTTTTATAACACCTTCTTCAGAATCATCTGTTTTCACGGTTCGCTTTAATAGAGCTTTTACTCTGCTCATAAGGACCTTAGGCTTTATAGGCTTAAGAATGTAGTCATCAGCTCCTGCTTCGAAGCCTGCTATTTGGCTGTAATCTTCACCCCTCGCCGTGAGAAATGCTACCACTATTTCTTTTTCTGTATCTAAGTTTCGTATTTCCTCACACGTTTGAATCCCATCCATTTGGGGCATCATCATGTCTAAAAGTATTAAATCGGGAAGAAATTCCTGAGCGACTTTTACTCCCTCTAGACCGTTTTGTGCTACTCGAACTTCGTACCCTGCGTTCTCTAAGTTGTAGGATAAGAAATCTAGGATGTCCCTTTCATCATCTACCAAGAGTATTTTCTTCACATCTTCCACCTTAGTCTTTAATTCTGTTGAATTTAAGTGCTAAGAGCATCCATTTAGGGAAAGGTTTAAAGGGAGCTCGTTTTTGCACATTTATAAAGAGACCTAATTTTTCTAAGATAGGTATTTTATGAACTTCGATAAATTCTATCCAGCACTCGTCAGGGTCGTCTATATATGTGCAGTGAACAGATGTATGATCTCCCATACTTAAAGCATTGTCCGTATCACATCTAAACTTGAATCCTTCTTTTTGCAACTCCTCCCCAAGCTCCTTCATTCCCCTCACATCGAAACCAAGGTGGACGATTCCCTTATCAGACCAGATCCTGTCTTCAAAAATAAATCTACCCTTTCTATTTAGTGCTACGACTAACTCTATGTATGTTCTGCCCATCAATGAGGAGAACCCTCCAGTGCCACGATTAGATTGAGTTAGCAAAACCCTGTGGTAATTCTGCTCACCACCAGGTAAATGAGCCCAATCTTCAAAAACACCCTTTTTATCGTAAAGCACTTTATCGTACCCAAGTTTGTTTTTGTATAGCTTTAAAGAGTTCTCCATATCACTAACTCCTATAGTTCCTCCTAATATCCCTCCACTTGGGTGGCCGTTATTTGTGAACCAATTGTCTGATTCTAAGATTTGGAATAAATTCCCATCGAAATCTCTCAAGAAAAACGTAAGCCTTCCGAGTGGATCTATCACCATTTCTTGATCGCAAGTATTTGGTATAACGCTTAGCGCGTGTTCATGCATCTTCCTTATGTCGGGAGTCTTAACCATAGCAGATCCTATTCCTAGGTCTCCTTGCCTTATTACGAAAACAGGCCCTTGAGGCTTAAATGAAGTTGGAAAAATGACCTCAACGGCAGCACCGCCTTGGTGATTCAACACCATGCTGGCTCTCTTTACGATCGTTTCTCCTTTGCAGTGAGAATTCATAAGCGGAGCAGGAGCTACAGCGTCGAAAAATGGCATGTCTAATCCGAATAACTTTCTATAGAGCTTAAGACTGGCATCCATATCTGACACTGCAATGCCGATATGCTGTATGCCTTGAATAACGTAACTCATTCTAGAAGTGTTTTTTCCACTACCGCAATGTAGTTCACCCATGCCTCCCTCAGTGCTTTTGATTTGTTATCATTCCAAAAAAGTTCCCCCTCTACAGCGTCGTTGTGATCATGTAAATGACCTTTTAACCAACTATAAAATCGATTTCCGAAAGTGGCAAAAGACCAGAATGAGAAAAAGACCTCGAAGAAAGGGCTCCAACCGAAAAAGCTGAATCCTATACCTGAAGCTAACCCTCCAAGAATAGCAGCCATAATGGTCCAAGTAATCGGATATACAAACAACCCCGCACATATTTTCAGAGTGCTTCTAAACGCAATCGCCTTCACTTGGTCTCCTTTAATATTTAAGAAAATTTGCTGAAGAAAAGTCGGTGCATTTGCTATCCAACTCAGTGGCTTGAGAGCTACAGCCCACCACTTCTTCTTTCTCACATCTCCATTGCTTAATCCCCAGGCCTCGACTCTCATTTTGTTTGAGTCAAATCCTTCTTTTCTTAGCTTCTCAGCAGCATCTGCTATATCATCGACATTTCCCATATTAGATATTTTATCTAAATCACGAGTAATTTTTGTCCAACCTTCAACTGAAGCTTCTGTAGTCCTTAATGCATTTACGTAGTGGATAATATCATCGTACTTCTCGTAAGGTCTAATATCTACAGCTATATTTCTCATTGCTGCTTGAATCCTTTCTGAAAGTTTCTGAAAGTGAACTTTGCCAGTTTTCTTGTCGTATAAATCCACCCATTCAATAGGTTTGCCAATTCTTAGACAAAAACGTCTCCTGAAGTCAGGGTAATCCTCGTAGTCAAGACCTAAAGGAATGACTTTAAGTCTTTTCAAATTATCGTACTTACTTACAGCACGACCCAGCAGATCACTCAGCCCACTTTTAATTCCCCGGATAGTTTTTTGTGGATTGTGATTCCCCTCTGGGAAAAGAGAAAGAATAGCTCCGATATCTAATCTCTCAATACAGCAATCCCATATTACATCATTCCTTTCTCTCGAATCTGGAAGCAGATCTCTCTTTCTGTAAATTGGAATACCGTGGCATTTAAAAAGGAACTTACGTACAAAGGGATTCCAAAAAACATCTGCCCTTGTTAGCCAATGAAGTTGTTGCTTTAATAATCCCGAAATCATCATGGGATCCATCAGTCCATTCTGATGATTAGAGACAAAAATAACAGGACATTTCCCCTTAGGCAGATTGTTTTGACCTTCATAAGTAGTAATTCTATGAAATCTCTTAATGCCCTGCTTCACTAATTCTCTTGTCAGGAAATGTGGCAGTGTAACTCGTTGAATAGGCGGTGTTAAAATGGGTATTTTCTCCTTACTCATGCATTAACGGAGTGTTGCACCAGTTGCCTTCATAATTCCCTCTAGAATCCTTGCTACGCTCTTATCGATCTGTTTGTCAGTAAGGGTTTTACTTTCATCTTGTAAGAGAAGTCCTACAGCATAACTTACCTTACCCTTCTCAAGTTTATCTCCTTCATAAACGTCAAATAATGACATCTCTTTTAGGATTTTATTTTCGGCTTTAAAAGCAAATTCTTTAATAGATTCGAAACTAATACCTTTATCAATAATTAATGACAGGTCTCTTTTTACAGAAGGGAATTTAGGGAGTTCTTTAGCAATAATTTTTCTTTTCTTCCGAGCTTTCAATAGCGGCTTCACCAGTAAATCTGCCCAAAATACAGGCTCGTCAACTTTGCACATTTTTGTAACGTCTGGGTGTACTTGTCCAAATCTACCAATGACATTGTTTCCAATTTTAATCACATTACCTTCTAGCAGTAATCCTCCTTCATCAACTATTTCGCTCACTTTAGAACTCACACCGACTTGATCCAGCAATGCTCCTACTGCTTCCTTCAGAGTAAACATATCTACATTATCATCTTGTTCATTCCAGTTTACTGGCATCTTCCTCCCTGTAATCCACAAGCTTAAATGCTCGGTTTCTTTATATCCAGATGTCTCCCCTTTATCGTTCACTTTGTAAGTCCTCCCAAATTCAAAAAGTTTTAAATCTGCAGATTTGTGATTTTTATTTCTCGCGATTGCCTCTAACCCTTGAAAGACGAGACTTTGCCTCATCACCCCTAAATCGCCACTCAGCGGATTGAGAATTTCAACAGTAGTCTTGGGATTAAGGTCGGAGTCTTTCCAACACTGCTCTGAATAGGCAGCCTTTGTTAGTGAATTCGACATAATTTCGTTATATCCTCTAGCCACAAGCGTCGATGCAAGGCCAAACAGTATATCCTCTTTATCGGGCTCCGATGACACTTCAAGAGTTGAAGAAATTCGAGAGGGAATCTCTATTTGATCAAATCCATGAACTCTAAGAATTTCCTCAACAACGTCTGCCGGCCTAGTAACATCACTGCGGTAAGCAGAAACCATCAAGTTCATCCCTTCCTTACTTTCTGACCGTACCTCAATATCAAGCGCTCCTAAGATTGACTTCACGTGAGTTCTATCCAGCTTCAATCCTATCATCTTATCGAGCATATCCCATTTGAGGTCAACCTCATATCCAGGTGCAGAGTTCGTTTCCCCGAGCTCTACAGCCCCAACTACTTTAGCTCCGCTCCACTCACAAATCAGTTCTGCCGCTCTTTCTGCTGCCGCCTTCACCATATTCGGATCCACCTGTCTCTCGAACCTGAAAGAAGCGTCTGTATAAAGTCCATGCCTCTTAGCGGATTTTCTCACGGAGACGGGATTGAAGAATGCAGACTCTAATAAAATGCGGGTGGTACTATCGCTTACTCCGTGCTTAGAACTACCAAATACTCCCGCTATGCACATCGCCTCGTTCGCGTCTGCAATTACGAGGTCTGACGAGTTTAACTTTCGTTCTGTAGAATCGAGAGTAGTTATTTTCTCGCCATTAGCGGCAAGCCTCACTTTCAGTTCTCCTTGGATAGTTTCGGTGTCGAAGGCGTGGAGTGGTTGGCCTAACTCATGAAGAACATAGTTAGTAGCATCCACAACATTGTTAATTGGAGTGCACCCTATTCCACGAAGAAACCTCTGTGCATGCTCTGGCGAAGGCGCAATCTTCACACCCTCTAACTCGACTAAAGTATAACGTGGGGCTAAATCACTTACCTCTACAGATGCTTTAAAACCTCCTGTGAGTCCTTTCGAGAAGTCAATGTTAGATCCACCTAGTGTCTCGATTTTATCAAGTCCTGTTTGAGTAAACTCGCTAACGGTTCCGTGCATAAGGCCAGCCCTCAGATCTCGAGCTACGCCTAAGTGCCCCATCGCATCATTTCTGTTAGGTGTTAGTCCGAGTTCGAGAACTTCGTCCGATCCGACCTCAAAAACTTCGCTTACAAGTGTGCCTGGACTCCACTTTTGATCCAGCTGTATTATTCCACCGTTAGGTGTTCCCACACCTACTTCCTCAGCTCCACAAAGCATTCCGAGACTTACCTCACCACGAATCTTCCCTTTCTTAATCTTAAATGGTTCGCCTTCCATAGGACAAAGTTCAGCTCCAACAGTAGCTACAACCACTTTTAATCCTTTAGCGGCATTAGGTGCGCCACAAACAATATCAAGCGCGTCTCCTGAGCCTATATCAACTTTGCAACAACGAAGTCTATCTGCATTTGGGTGCTGGTGGCATTCTGTAATATGTCCCACTACGAGCCCGCGCAATCCACCCGGGACATCATCAACGGTCTCTACTCCTTCTATCTCAAGTCCTGTAGCTGTTAACACTACTGCAGCATCATCTGCTGATAGTGCAACACTTAGGAACTCCTTAATCTTTCTATATGATACCTTCATAATTGGTTTTAAAGTGATGCAAAGTTACTAACTTTGAGTCCCCAAATCGGGATGTAGCTCAGTTGGTAGAGTACGCGTCTGGGGGACGTGAAGTCGCAGGTTCAAGTCCTGTCATCCCGACAATAAATCCGCAAGGGCATATACACGCAGTGTGTCACCTCTTTTGCATAGTAATTTTGAGGACTTAAAACGTAAATAATGGATTTTGCATTCGAGAAAGACTGGAATAAGTTGGTTAAGATGATGATGGATAGGTTTGGCGAGCAGCCCGATGTTACTTCAATGGTGTTTGCGGTAGGGTTGCAAGAAGTGTCCCAAGGTCCAAGTGAATACAAGAAGGATGATAAGGTTAACCTGATTCATGTAGGTATATGCACCTTGTTAGAACCACTGGGGTATTATAAAACTCTCGGTTTAGATGATGATGGTTGGCCACATTTTGAAAGAGTGGGGGAGTTGCCAGAACTAGATTCAGATGAACAAGAATTATTGTTAAAGCGTCAACTAGTGGACTACTTTGCTGCTTGGATAGATGAATAGATTTGCGACTACTCTACAATTACCTCTTCGCTATTTGTCTCCATCTCCTCAATTTTTATGAGGCCAGAACCGTATAGAGATCCTTTACTTGCTTCGATATCTAGCACGGCAAATCCCGCTTGGCCACCAACGTAGAAATTAGAAAAATCAAAAGAAACGAAGCCTTCTTCAGAAGTTGTTCGGGTAGTGTCAAACCTAGGCTCACCAACAAAATCTTCATCTAGAGATCCGAGAGCAAAGAGGCGAACATCACAGCCAGCAACCGGGATTTTTTCACCCACAGCATCGACTCTATAAACCTGAATATTTGCGACGGTATCTTCAATTTTATAACAACTAGAAGCAAAAATTACGATTGCAGCGAGAGTGAGTGTTGGAAATAGGCGGTTCATAGCAGTAGGGGTTATAACTTAGCGTGTTCAATTCCGAAGGTTACAAATATCATGAAAAAATCTTATACTAACACAATTTTAGGAACATTCGCTTTATTATTTGGTGCCATTATTATGATGTCTGTATCAGGATGTGATAAAAAAGAGGCTTCTAATACTAATCGCAAAGCCGTTATTCACACAGAATTTGGTGATATGATAGTTCTCCTTTCAGACTCTACCCCTTTACACAGAGATAACTTTCTAAAGCTCACTGAAGAAGGTTTTTACGAAAATTTACTCTTTCACAGAGTCATGAAAGGCTTTATGGTCCAAGGTGGAGACCCCAATAGTCGTGATGCTCAGCAAGGGGCTAGACTTGGAAGTGGTGGGCCGGGTTACACTGTTGAGAATGAAATCAGAGCAGACCACATCCATATTAAGGGTGCTTTATCTGCTGCTAGACAGCCAGATAACGTGAATCCTGATTTTCGTTCCTCAGGTAGTCAATTCTATATAGTCGATGGAAAAACATACAAAACAGGAGAGTTGAAGTCATTCGAGCATAAACTTAGGGCAGATAACCCCGAGTTTTCTTACACAGATGATCATATAAACCAGTATGCAGACCTAGGTGGAACTCCATTTCTTGATATGAATTATACAGTTTTTGGATTAGTCATAGAAGGAATTGATATAATAGATTCTATTGCAGCAAGAAAAGTAGCTAGAGGAAACAGGCCATTAGTGGATATTAAATTTAGTGTTGAAGTACTGAAATAATGAGGGAGGAATTAGATGAATTGCTTAATGATATAGTTGGAAGAGTTTTCAATTCTATTGAAGAAGTAGAGGCTTTTCGAGTTGAGTTTTTAGGTAGACAAGGCAAGATGAAGGATCTGATGTCTCAGTTTCGAGATGTTGCCCCTGAGGACAAGCGTGAGCTCGGCCCTCTGATTAACAAAGTCAAGGGTGCAGTGGAAGAAAGAGTTGCGTTAGAGCAAGCTGCTTTCAATCGCAAAGTAGATACAAAGGCTAGTGGAGTTGATCCCTCTCGCCCAGCTGGAGGGGTGCCACAAGGAACTCACCATCCTCTTCAAGTGGTGAGACGTGAGATTGTGGGTATATTTAAAAATATGGGCTTTGGAGTTGTAGAAGGCCCTGAGATAGAGGATGATTGGCATGTGTTTAGTGGACTCAACTTCCCCCCAGAGCATCCAGCTCGTGATATGCAAGACACTTTCTTTATTGAAAGAAATCCTGATATGCTTCTAAGAACCCATACTAGTTCAGTACAGGTCAGGGAGATGGAGAAGCGTAAGCCACCCATGCGCATTATTATGCCTGGCCGTGTGTTCAGGAACGAGGCGGTCTCAGCTAGAGCTCATTGTATTTTTCACCAAATCGAAGGACTATACATTGACGAAGGGGTGTCATTTGCTGACTTAAAACAGAACCTACTTCACTTTGCACAAAAGTTTTTCGGGCCTGATACTAAGATTAGGCTTAGACCCTCTTACTTCCCATTCACAGAGCCTAGCGCAGAGGTTGATGTTTATTGGGGTCTTGAGACAGAGGTCGATAAGAAGATTACAAAGGGAACTGGGTGGCTAGAGATTCTGGGATGCGGTATGGTGGATCCTAATGTACTTGAAGTAAACGGAATCGACTCTAAAAAGTACAGTGGATTTGCTTTTGGTATGGGAATAGAGCGAATTACGATGCTTAAATACCAAATAGGTGATCTTCGTCTGTTCTTCGAAAATGACAAGCGTTTCCTAGATCAGTTCAAAGGTGAGCGATAATTATACTGGCTTTTACTCGCTGTAAACAATAGAAAGAACGGTCTTTCCTACAGCTTCGAGCGTAGATCGGTCAATCACGTCCATATTGTCGGCATGAGTATGGTGGAATGGCCCATAACCCATGGGTATCACGTTCATCCTGTAGTCTACAATATTTACGCTCGGTACGCCACCCAATTCGCTTACGAAGAGGTTGTCGTCAATTGTAGCTGGCGTTTCCCTATTTTGAAACCATCTCCCGTACCCTAATTTTTCAGCTCTAGACCAAACCTTTCTCACTACGCTTGGCGCATACCTCATCGAGGTTCCTTCTCGATTAAAAACCGCATCTTTTGCCCCCACCATATCTAATAGAATTCCGAATCTCGCCCTATACCCATACCGATGTGGCTGCTTAGCCCAAAGCTGACTCCCTAAACACCAATCCAAATAACTCGTGCTCGTTGAAGGAGTTCCCTCTGGAGCTCCGTAATCTTCACCATCAAAAAAGACAATATCTACTCCTACGTTTGGAGCTTTATCTCCCAATTGTCTAGCAATTTCTAGTAAAACCCCTACTCCAGATCCTCCATCGTTGGCTCCGTCAATAGGCTCATTTATTCTGATGATATCTTTGTCAGCAAATGGCCTAGTATCCCAATGCGCGTAAAGCATAATACGATTCTTGGAGTCGAGATTATACTGCCCCACTATATTTGATAGCTCGAGAATTTTCCCGTCAAAAGCTTTTGATTTCCCTTTCTGTACAATAACGTTCGCGCCATGTCTCCTTAGCTCATCGGCTAACCATTCACCACAATTATCGTGCTCCACAGAATTAGGCACCCTCGGTCCAAAGGCGACCTGGCGCTCAATGTAGATGTAGGCCGAATCATTAGAAAATTCAGGCACCTCCACGCTATCTCGCCCCGCTTCAACTTCCACAACTCGTTCCTTACCACCTTCATCACTCTCGCATCCACACATGACTCCACATAAAATTAAAACTCCGACTACCAAGTTTTTCAATCTATTCATGACTCCAGCTGCTTCCGTCTTTTCCGTCTTTAATCGAAATTCCCATATTACTTAGCGTATTTCTAATCCTATCTGCTCCGGCGTAATCTTTGTTTGCTTTAGCATCAGACCTTAATTCAACGAGCAGGTCTAACAAGTTGGTTGAGATATCTTCATTACCCTCAGCCCCAGTCATAGAATTTTCTGAAGCTTCACTCGAAAGCCCGAGTACGTCATTTACAAAGTCAGAGTAGAGAGATTTGAGGGCTGAGATTTGGTCTTTGCTAAGAGAAATTCTTCCGTCAGTAGCTGAGTTAATCCACTTCACGCCTTCGAATAATATCGCAATCAGCATAGGTGTGTTGAAGTCGTCGTTCATAGCATCATAACATTTCTGTGACAATTCCGCCACGTCGACATCCTTATTTAACTCACTCGATCCTTCGAGTTTACCTAGCGCTTCAACTGCATTTGTAAGTTTAGAAAGCCCTTTTTCAGCAGCAATTAATGCGTCATTAGAAAAGTCTAAAGTCGAAGCGTAGTGGCCCATCATCATAAAGAATCTAACCGTCATTGGTGAGTATCCTCTTTTGAGAAGCTGATGATTTCCTGTAATTAATTCTTCTGGAGTGAAACCATTCCCCTCAGATTTAGACATTTTACGGCCATTTACAGTTAGCATGTTTCCATGAATCCAGTAGCCTACTGGGTTCTCAGTTTTGTTGGCAGCCACGTTTTGGGCTATTTCACACTCATGGTGAGGGAATTTCAGATCCATTCCTCCTCCGTGAATATCGAATCTATCTCCGAGATACTTTGTGCTCATAACACTGCACTCTAAATGCCAACCGGGGAACCCTACCCCCCACGGCGAAGGCCACCTCATAAGATGTGTCTCATCGGCTTTCTTCCAAAGGGCGAAATCTAGAGGATCTCTCTTCTCACTCTGCCCGTCAAGTGCACGCGAGTTACTCATTAGTTCATCTATTTTCCTTCCTGAAAGTTCTCCGTAAGAGTAATCTTCACTGAAAGTTCGTACGCTGAAGTAAACGTTTCCATTTACCTCATACCCATATCCGTTGTCGATAATCTTCTCAATAGAAGCAATCTGCTCGATAATGTGACCAGTTGCAGTTGGTTCTATAGAAGGAGTTAGAATGTTAAAGACTCGCATTACATCATGGAAGTCGTTGGTGTACTTATGAACAATCTCCATCGGTTCGAGTTTCTGAAGTCTCGCCATTTTTCCGATTTTATCTTCACCCTCGTCAGTATCACCAACTAGGTGACCTACATCTGTAATATTCCGTACATATCTAACTTTATATCCGATAAATTTGAGGTATCGATAAATAATATCGAATGAAAGGAACGTTCTAACATTACCTAAATGAACATTGCTGTATACAGTTGGCCCGCAAACATACATCCCTACATGAGGAGAATTAAGAGCCTTAAAAACCTCTTTCTTACGAGTTAGGCTATTTTGAATTTGCAGTGGTTGCATTTGTTGTCTTTTTAATACTTGTAACTTTACAAAACTAAACTATAGATTTTAACCCATCTAGCATATGCTTCACAAGCTTAGAAGTGCTGAATTCAGACTCCCATCCCCAATCGTTTTTTGCCTCAGAATCGTCAATACTATCTGGCCAAGACGCCGCTATTTTTTGTCTATAATCCGGATTGTATTCGGTAATGAAATTACTGACAAACTTAGAAAGTTCGTAATTTAATTCAGAAGGTGAGAATGAACAACCAGAAAGATTGTAAGAAGTCCTAGTTTTGATGTTTTCACAAGGAGCTTCCATAATATCAAGTGTTGCTCTAACAGCATCATCCATGTGCATCATTGGAAGAGCCTCATCTTTATCTAAATAGCAAACAAACGGTTTACTATCTAAAGCACAATAAAAAGCTTCAACAGCATAGTCCGTTGTGCCACCTCCAGGTTTAGACCGGTGACCGATAAGTCCAGGATATCTAACACTTCTAACGTCAACTCCGTAGTGCTCAAAATAGTATTTAGCCCATAATTCTCCGGCAACTTTAGAAACGCCATAAACAGTTGTAGGGTCGCAAAAAGTATCTTGGGATGTTTTTATCTTAGGTGCATTTGGTCCAAAAACAGCAATAGAACTTGGCCAGAAAACTCTTTTTACAAATCCTTCTTTAGCGCACTCTAATACGTTTAAAAGTGATTTCATATTTAAATCCCAACCGGCGATTGGGTTTTCCTCCCCCTTTGCTGAGAGCATTGCTACTAAATGATATACATGAGTAAACTCACCTGTCTTTAGGATTTTTCTCACAGAATTGATATCAGTTGCGTCGAGTGAAATAAATTCACTCTTATTTACATCTTTGTCATTTGATTTTATAATGTCACATGCGACCACTGCATTAACGCCATACCTGGCTTGCATACCTATGATAAGCTCAATTCCAAGTTGGCCTGAAGCTCCAATAACTATATGTTTTTCCATTGCGGCGACAAGATAAGATGCTAAGCCTTTGTGATGTGCAATCAAATCAGTTTGAATACACATTATTTGACAATAAAACTTTAACTCAAGACTCCCGTTTCCTAGGTTGTGGAGATGGCCTACCTTCTTGAGTTATAAATTAAGAGCCCTGTCTTTTAATTACGGTTATCAGTAACGTTTGACTCGTCACGGATAGCATTCGTAATCGCAAGAGATAAACCTGAACGCGCTTTTGTAGCTAATGCGCTTTGCTCAGAAAGGAAATTTGTTTTCTCTTCAGCTTCAGTTATGCTTTCAGGAGCAATAACCCAAACTCCGTGATTTCCAATAATCGCATTTGACATCTCTCCCACAGGAATAGAAAAGGCTAACCCTGCCACCTCATGCTCTGCAGCAGCGCCACTACCAGTTATTATTGCTTTATTTAGACTCACATTTTGAGCAGTTTTCACAGTGGAATTCACAGCACTAGCTACCTCTTCAAGGTTCCCTCCATTCATTAGTGAAGCGTAGTATTTACCTTTTGCATCTTGCGTAGCTCCTGATATCATTTTGTCTTCAATATCTATAAACGCTGGGACACCTTTTTCTTTTGAAAGAGTAAGAATTGCAACAATGTAATTATCGTCAATTAGAATGGGTTGACTTATATCACCTACTTCTGCGCTGTATGACCAGTTCACAAGTTCACTAGCGTCAAGTAATCCAGCAAGAGATGTTGCTTTGCGAATTACGTTTTTAATATCGCTTGAGGTGTAGCCAGCATCTTTAGCTGATGAAATAAGAGATTCTTTGTCAGTTGACTCAATTGCAAATTCATTAGCGTCAGCATATGCATCACGCTTAGTCTTATCAGAAGCTTCTAATGAACGAACAATCATTGCAACTTCAACTTCTTCTACTTTTTTACGACGATCTAAAACTTCGATAACGTGTATTCCGTAGTTTGTTTCAACTGAGCCAATTGTACCGATACGTTTGTTAAAGCTGAAATCATTAAACTCCTTAACCATTCTTCCTTTTGGAAAAAAGTCATAAACTCCTCCGTTAGTTTTAGAGCCTGGATCATCAGAAAAGCGCGAAGCTAAATCTGTAAAGTCAGCACCATTTTTTAACAGTCGCACTAAGCTGTCACCTTTAGAATTTAGAACAGCCATTTCGCTTGCGTCCTTAACGTCTTTAGCTTGGAGAAGAATGTGCCTAACCTTCGCTGCGGTGTCTGGAACCAATGTGCGGCTTAATACGTTTGCAATAATAATAGATTCACCTTTTTGGTATGGCCCTACAACTGTTCCAACATTAACATCAAAGAAAGTTGATTCGGTAATGTCAGTCTCGACATCAGCAAATCTAATTTTACTAATTGGGTTGTCAGTTCCGTTTTGTTTGGCAAACTCAGCTGCGTCTTCAGAAGACTCCCACTCACTTGCTAAAACATTCAGTTCTGCATTAATAGACTCAACATCTCCTTCAGATGCTCCAACAGGAATCTTAACAATTGTAATATCTCTACCTTCAGCTTGATTATATTTCTTCTCATCTTTATGAGAAGCATAGAATGCTTGAATATCTCTGTTACTTACATCTACCGAGCTGTCAGCAATAGAGTTAAATAGCTTAACAACATATTTAAACTTGGCAGTTCGCTTTGTGTGGGTGTAATCAAATTTACCTTCAAGTTCTGAAGTATAAGCTCCAGCTTGAACCAGAGACTCAAATTTTTCTTTTTTACGCTTCGAAACAATAACACTCTTGTAATTCATAAAATTAGCTTTACCCTGAGGTGTGGTAAGCATATTCTGAAAATTCTGAACCCAAGTTCTTTTGTTATCTCCGTTGCTGTAAAAAGCACGAGACATATAAGGAGAGGCTATATCTCCGAATAGCAGTTCTTGATATTCTTTGTCAGAAACAGTCATACCAATTTCAGAAAACACATCATCCATATAAATAGCAGATGTAATGTCTTGCCAAACCTCGTCTTGTAGTTGGTCACCAGAGAAACCTAAACTTCTGCGCTTCTGAACTGCAATTTGATATTCTTGACCTGTAATACTAGCCCCGTCAACAGATCCGACTTCAGTAGCAGCTCCTTGGCCCATTAAAGCGAGAACAGCATCAAAAGGCACTAAGAAACCAAGCATACCAATCCCTAAGAACACCATTAGCAAACCTTGACGGTTGCGAATATTTTCAATCATAGCCATAGTAAAGACATTTTTATATCAGGTGCGCGAAGATAACAAATTAGAGCCACTCAAAGTAATTGTAACTCAACTACGTTTATTCTAGTTGACTCAACCTTCTTTATGGTGATTTTACAATTGTTAATATTGATGACAGCACCCTCTTCTGGGAGCGTCGCAATCATATGTATAATAAGGCCTCCTAGGGTTTCGTATGCGTCGTCAAGTGGCAGGTTTAAATTGAATTTATCATTTAGATGCTCTACATCATGTCGAGCTGATAAGAGCCATGTATTATCACCTATTTCTTCCTCAGTTAAGATATCTACATCGTGTTCGTCTTCGATTTCCCCTAGTAATTCCTCTACAATATCTTCCATTGTTAAGATGCCAGCCGTACCACCAAATTCATCAAGTACAACTGCTAAATATCTGCGGCGACGCATAAACTGCTTCAACAACACATCACCTGCCATTGGCTCTGGTATGTAGAATGTAGGAAGTACAATTTTATTAATTGACTTAGGTAGGCTGAATAAATCCTTTACATGACAATATCCTATAATGTTGTCAATATCCTCTTCGTAGATAACTATTTTAGATAGTCCAGTTGATATAAAAAGATCTCGGATTTCATCTATTGAAGTGTCTTTAGAAACTGCTACAACCTCATTTCGAGGGACTAAACAATCTCGAGCTTGTACAGAGCTCAATCGTAGAGCATTCTTTAAAATTTCAAGTTCGTGCTCAAGTTCTTGTTCAGGAATCATCTTATCACTGGCGGATTCAAGAAAATGATCTAAATCTGTAGAGCCAAACCCTCTATTACCAGCTTCAATCCGGTTTGTCACAAAAGGGAATAAGAAAATGAGACTGAGTCCCATAACGGCAAGTGCTGGCAAGGCTAATATTAAAATAACAATGGTGAGGGGCAGACTGAATCTATTTAACCAAAGAGTTGGGTCTCTATGGAAAAATGATTTAGGAATAAATTCGGCAGTAACAATGACAATAATGGTGGTTAAAATAGTTTGGACTGAAAGAGCCAGAATAGGAGAAGATGCAGATAACCAATCGTTTGCATTGAATAAAAGCCGGCTTATTAAAGCTCCAGACTCCATACCACATACAACAAGAGCAATGTTATTGCCCACTAACATTACTGAAATAAAGAGTTGAGGCCTTTTGACAAAGTTTGAAACGAGTCTACCGCGCCAGCCTTGATCAGAGTCAAGCTCAACTTGTAGTCGATTGGCAGAAACGAACGCCATTTCCATTCCGGAAAAGAATGCGGAAGCAGCAAGCGAAATAAGTATTATTAATATAGAACTGGCGGGGTCAGGGGGCATTGTTATTATTAGTTGTTTTGATTGCTGGATTCGTCTATATCGAGCTCCAATCTTTTTCTAAATGTACGTCTAATAAAATACCATAATACTGTAAGCGCAGGGATTAAAGGCATAAATTTATTCTCTTCCCAACCTTCAGAATAAATAAAATAACACGTTACAAGTATCGCTGAGATTGCAGCAAACAGCCAAAACTTTTCTGCGGCACGTGTAACTGATAAAACTTTTTTAGGCTCCATTCTTTTAAAGATAGTTAAGGTAAGTCGAAAGATCCTGTTGGCTCGAGTATTTTATAATTCTCAAAACTGCCATCTGCCTCTAAACCCTTGCCGAAAAGCACCCCAGTTGCTGTCTCCACGCTCACGGATCTATTCGTGTGAACTTTATCTGAGTCGTGAGACCAAACTAGATATTCAGTCTTAAGCTTGTCTCCTTCACTATTAACGAGTAATACTCCGTCACGTGCAATTAGATGTCCTGTCTTAGAATCGTACGTCCCTCGACCGCCACTTAATTTTGCTCGATTTGTAATTCTATCTCCTTCTATATAAAGTGTAAACCCCTCGTCAACCTGCCAGATGTCGTTATTTTCAAACCGCTCCAATTTTCCAGCCTCTAAGACATTTCTAACTTCACCTTTTTCAGAATATTGAAACGAACCATCAATAATTACTTGAATTGAAAGCGATTTATCTAACTCGTCACCTGGGTTAGCTTCTGCGAGTTGATCACCCACATCACATCCTATTGCTACTATGAAAACACAGTAAAGTAGAGAGATTTTAATACTGTAAGCGCGAGCCATTAACGTACTCTAATTATTGTACTTTCTCCTGAGCATGGACAACCAGCAACATCTTTCACTGTAAACGTTCCACCAGCTTGAAGACCTAATGAAAAGACTTCGTCTATTGTTGGATATTGTTTAGACACTTTACTCATTCTCTTGTCTGCTTTTTCAGCAAGTTCAGGGTTCATATTCTTTGCACGATTATAGTAATCATGCGCAACCCAGTAGACTGATCGTTTTCCAAGAGCTCCGTCATTACAAGAGTTAGATGCACTTGCAATAGCATCGCCGATAAGCATAATTGCATCAGCGTTTTCAGGCTCAAGTGCAAGAAGTTGATTCGCATAGCGACGGGCTGTATTTGATTTCTTTAATGCACTTGCGATTTGGCCTGTTTTAAGTAAGTAAGTGGCCTGTTCGGGACAGCTATCACAAAGAGATACAGCTTCCTCCATATAATCGAAACTCTCATTTAACTTAGATAGCTTTGCGTAGCTCATTCCGATTGCATAAGCAGCTTTAGCGCTAGGCTCTTGATCGTAAATAGCAGTTGCTACAGGTAGAAACAGAAAATTTCTAGTACACTCTCTGTTTGTGAGTAGGCTTAGAACTTTTTTCTTTAATTCCAAATTTTCAGGATCAGCTTTAACACTTGCCTGTAAAACAGGAACCATATCATCACATTGAGCAATGGCAATGAATGTTTTTTCTATATTGGCTTTAGCCCTAGAGTACCCTTTTAGGTCTCTTTCTTTTCCAGCTTCTTCTGCAACGGCAATTGCTGTATTACAGTACTCCATTAACATAAGGTAGTCAGTTAGCATTCCAGCTTTCCTCTTTAAGCCAGCCACTTTATCAATCTTATTGATGGCTTTCATTGTATAGAAAGAAGTTACGTAATAGCCACTTAATACTGATGCAGAACTCTTAGCCTCAAGGCACTCGATGCTTTCTTTAAACATCTCAAAAGCTACCTCAGCAGAATCCTTGTTAAATTTGTAGAAGTCTGATGCTGCACGACCTAAAACACCACATCTATTCTTGGGTTTTTTAGTTGTAGAAGGGAAAAGTTCCATTCGCATATCATAAACCCACATTAAACTATCTATTAGGACAGCCTTTCGAGTTTCATCACCAGCCTGGTCAGCATCCTTGATTTCGTTCTTCAAGAATAGAGCACCATGCGAGTAAAGAGATTCCTGAACACTATCTGGGCATACATCACAAGCCTTCTCCCATTGCTGATAAGCTTCTGAATAATTCTTTTGCTTATTATAACTCTTGTAAACACTTAGCGCCTCTTTACATAGAATCTGCTCATTCTCAGTTTCTCCGTATTTGTTTCCATTCTGTGCTAAAAAGCTTGTGGGCAAAGCAATAATAAGGATAATAAAAATATTTTTAATTGTATTCATGAGGTTAATCAATCGTAAAGTTTAGGCGTAAGCCAAAGATTTTTAAAAAACGGAGCTAATGTTACTCCAAACTGCATACTAAATAGTGATTCTTGAAGAGACTTATCGAAAACTGTGCCATCATCAATCCCAACTCCCCTATGCCCCATTTCAACCCCAAAGTGGACTTTGCTAGTAGACCTGCTTCCTTCTAACGGTATAGTTACTCCTGCAGAAGCTCTCCAGCCATGTAATTGGTTTCCTTTAAAAGAAATAGGATATAGATCTAATGCAAACCCAGATTTAAAAGTTGAACGAGATAAAATATTATTACTACTCCTATCTGTTCGGGGCTTTACCGTGAACCCTATAGACGAACGAGATGCTACTGCCCATGTTGCCTCACCCTCTAGGATGTCAATTTCATTAAAAGATTCAGATACGACAGTCCAATCTTCTTCCATGAAATCAGCAGCTAGTAAGACTCTTCTTCCATTCGCGTTTTCAAAAACTATCGCTCCACCTATCGAATATTTAGAAGGCATACGACCTTGAGCATTGAGTAAACTTGTGTAAGAAGCAGTGTCAATGACAGTTTCAATATTATTTAAAAACTGAACTGTTTCAACGGTTTTTTCATAGTCAGTAAAAAGGTTTACCTCCGGAGCGTAAGTAGCACCTACATATAGACTAGCGCTTCCTTTAAAATTCCTTTCGCTATCATAGTTAGCCCACAATAGTTGAAAAGCCTGAATCCCTAATAAACCGCCAAGGGATCGATGTCTCATAGATGACCTTGTACGATTGTCTAGGTAGGTCACATCTTCAATATTCAACCGAGCGGTTGAGATGACTTCCCCAAAGAGAAGACTAACCTGAGCGCCTAAAGAAACAGCTCGATTTCCAACAAGTACACTATCAGCATTCCCTGCGGGAAGCCATTTCTTACCCTTAAAAGAGTGAGCAAAACCTACATAGCTTTTCGCTGTGCCACCAGATCCTGTGTAGCTTTCTTTGTAATTCCCATAAAGCGTGTCAGTTTCAACTGTTCTTGAAACATTATATCCTTTAGACGAATAAGGAATAACTCCCATCATTACAGCTGAAGAACCTCCGGGTTTCTTCACAACTAGATTTATTCCACCTGGTGATCCGTAATTTACAGTTTCAGTAGAATCACCTTCTCTCATGTTAGAGCGATTTAGGTGAATTGAAGACTGGAATAGTGTTGACACACAGCTGGCCGCCGAAGCTGGTTGGTCAGGGTTAATAACATATCCATCAATAATGGGTGAACTTACCCCTCCCATCATCAGTTGAGGAGATGATAAAGTCGGAATTGTAAGCCCCATTCCAAACCTAGACCATGGAGATGGCTCAGTTTCTTGAGCTGCAACATCTCCAAATGCAAAAGCACACAAAAGAGCCATCGCAACAATGCATTTGTTTACGTTAATCATTTTGACTCTTATATATGTGGAAATAATGCATAATACCCTTTGAGGGTCAAATTTGAATCTGCGAATTTCGGCTCTACTCGGCCGAGTTCCAAAAATGAACTGTCACCTCCTGTTAAAATAACCCCAATCCCGCTATACTGCTCTCTTAATACCTGCCATCTTCCGATTATTTCTGCACTAATTCCGTCTGCAGCACCTTTAATTTGAGCTTCTTCGGATGATAATCCAGTCGTTTCGCCTTTAAAAGGGCCCTTTTTATTCCAGACATCCTTTTTCACCTCCTTCAACGCTGCAGTTCCGATTCTCATAGAATCAAGCCTCAAAGAAATACCTGGAGCTATAGCCCCTCCTAAGTGAGTTCCATCAACGACTAAATCAAACGTAACACATGTCCCAACATCGACAATTAGCCAAGCATTACATGTAAGAGCCTCATCAATTACACCCTCTTGTATCGCAAAGGCATTTGCAACTCTATCTGTACCTAAAGATCCAGGGTTAGTTACGTTTGTTCTTAAAGGATGAGAATCTCCATGTCTTAGTTGGGTGACATTTCCTTTAGATTTTAATAATTCGAGAGTATCGTTAGACCAATTACCACTACCTGTGATAAGTATTTCAATACTCGTTGTGTCAGCTTTAGGAAGGTTTAAATCTGTCAATTCTACTCCTACATTAGTTGTTGTAACGTTTATCAGTACGTCATCTTTAAATTCTCCGATTTTCCATCTAGAGTTTCCTTTTTCGATAATCCAAACCCGCTTCACTCCCATGATATTGTTGACATTAATTGTTCAATATCTCTTAAGAGTCTATCTGTTACAGGAGCTGTACTGTCAGAGTTAATTGCACGGTCAAAATAGAGAGAGCCTCTTAGAAAATTATCAGTACTGTCAGTTACAAAAAACTGTATAGGTGTTGCGACAGGTCCTTCTAGGTGGTAAAGCACTCCGGTGGTGTGATTTTCACTCTTGCCAGCTCCCTCAACTCTAATTCGACTAATTCCGCTTGCCTTCATGTCGTGACTGAAAACCAATTCCTGTGCATCAATCATAAGTGATTCAAGGTTGTTGTTTATAGGAACATCCGTGCAATGAAGCCTTGCATTAAAGTCTGAAAACCTAAGATTAAACCAACAATATTCACCCGACTTGTCTGAGTTTACTGTCTCAAGATGACTATAAATAGGTATTTCAAAACTTGAACCACATTTCGTTGTGTCCATAATAAAATCTTGATTAGGTAATGTGATTTTAAAATATCCTTTTTGCCTAGGAATAGGTGGAGAGTGACATCCAATTAAAGCAGAAATCAACAAGGCATAAATGAGATGAAATCCTATTTGCTTCATTCATCTTTGAGTTTATCATTTTTTAAATAAGTTTCAGTGTCTTCCTGATCTAACGGTTTAAGAATAATTTTAACCCGATCTATCAATTTGTTATTACCGGCATCAATCATTAAAGTAAGTCCGTCAAAGACGATATATTCTCTAATACGTGGTATTTTCCCAGCTTGTTCAATAATAAATCCCCCGAGTGTATCACTTTCTCCCTTAGCTTCTTCCCAGACCTCTTCGTCGAGTTTTAAAATTCGATAAAAATCTATTAGCGCAGTTTTACCCTCCATTAAATATGTTATATCATCTAAACGAGAATAAGCTATTTCTTCGGCATCAAACTCATCAGTTATATCGCCAACAATTTCCTCTAACACATCTTCTAATGTGATGAGTCCGCTAGTACCACCGTATTCATCAACAACAAGAGCCATATGAACTTTTCGAGTTTGGAATTCTAGAAGTAAATCATCTATCATCATGTTCTCAGGAATGAAAAAGGGTTCACGCAAGAGGTTGTTCCAAGGCGCGGCATCTAAATTAAGTAGAGGTATAAGATCTTTTACATGAAGAACTCCAACGACTTCATCGATAGACCCTTTGTGAATAGGTATTCTTGAATATCCGCTTGCGACTACCGATGCCCTTAATACAGGCCATGACTCTTTAAGTGTGAATGATGTAACATCTGTTCTGGGTGTCATTACTTGTTTAGCGTCTTTATCGCCAAACTTGACTATGCGTTCTAGAATCTCAGCCTCCTCTGTTGACCTTTCAGTACTGTCAGTTAATTTGAGCACATTTTCCAGATCTTTAGCAGATATATCTTGTGGAGGGCGAACTAAATTTTTATCTACTCTTTTTCCGATTAAAACTAAAGGTTTCCAAATCGGTTTAAGAATTTTTTTACAAACTAAAAGTGTGCGGGACATAAATTTTGCTACTAAGACGTTGTGTGACGTAGCAAATAATTTAGGGATTACTTCACCAAATAATACAAGTAGTAGGGTTACTCCAGCTATGTGAATTCCTATAACAATCCAAGGATTATTAGGGTCAACCGGAAAAATTTGTTGAGCAGTTACCGTCGCAATTAGTACAATAGCAACGTTGATTAAGTTGTTTAAAACAAGTATGGTGGCAAGTAGATGTCTTGGACCATCCTTATAGTTGGGCTCTCTAAGAAGCTTTAATACATTAGATGAGGATGATTTAGAGTCTTCCTCTAACGAGCTTATGTCAGTGGGTTTTAGAGAGAAGAACGCGACTTCTGATCCTGAAATCAGCGCACTTAAAAAAAGAAGAACGGCAATCAACCCTGTCTCGAGGTATGGGTAAGAAATAAAAGAGATAATCACTTCGGTAAGGAATTATCGCTTTTTTTATCTAACATCTGCATATTGTCCCCCACAATTTCAGTTGAGTAGTGAGTTATGCCTTGCTTGTCTTCCCACTCTTTTGTTCTTAGTTTGCCTTCTATGTAGACTTGGGAACCTTTTCTTAGATATCTTTCAGCAGTCTCAGCTAGACCTCTCCATAGAGTTATTTTGTGCCACTCAGTGCGGGTTGTCTTTTCCCCAGTTCTTTTATCATTATAAGTCTCAGAGGTTGCAACAGAGAGCGAGCTGACAGCTGTATTGTTAGTCGTATAGCGTGTTTCAGGGTCTTTCCCGAGGTTGCCCACGATAATAACTTTATTGATTCCTGCCATGTTAGCGAAGTTAAGTATTCTTGTCGAGTTCGCACATTTTTCAACAACTTTTAATAGAAAGTCGTTCAGGTGTTTCATATTCAAAGGAATAGGTGTATTTTTGCGTCCCCTTTCGTGGGGGACTTTATGATATGTTGTCATAGAGTGTTATTTATCAAGGAACTACAATTTAAAAGATGACAAAAGCCGATATCGTAAGTCAGATAGCTGACAAGACAGGAATGGAAAAGCACGATGTTCAACTGACAGTTGAGGCATTTATGCGAACAGTACGTGATAATATTGAGAGTGGAGAAAATGTATATCTCCGTGGATTTGGATCTTTCATTGTAAAGAAGAGAGCTGCAAAGACTGGAAGGAACATCTTAGCTAGAAAGTCTATCCGTATACCTGCTCATAACATCCCCGCATTTAAGCCTGCAAAGGATTTTGTTGAGAATGTAAAATCTAACGTCCCTGTTTAAGAAATAAGATTTATGAAAATCTTTCAGATAATAATATTTTCTTCAACTCTTTCATTTGCTAGTTGCGGGTCTTATGCGTCTTCGGATGTAGATGCCCAACAAATTGTTGTTAGTGAGGAAATAATATTGGAAAACAATCTGATTGATGAAGCTATAAAAATTATTGAAGGTGCAGGCCCACCTATGCAAGGGATTGGGACTTTACTTTTATATGCTGATTCTGATTCACCTAGCGTTAAGGCTAACTTTTGGTTAGGTAAGTTTGGTGTTCAAAGTCAACAACTAGAAAAAGCAAAAGCCCGATTTTTAAAAGTTTTAGAAATTGATCCAGAGCATAAAGAAGCATTTATAAATCTACTTAATCTATATGTTAAGATGGAAGATTTTAATGCTGCTGCTGAATTATATAGAAAATATCCATATCTAAAGTCAGATTCGCTATTGACGAAAGACTTAGAGGAAAGTATTAACAGATTGGAATCCAACATCAGTGTGGTGTCTGGACCTAACGAATAAATTATTTGTCATGCCAAGCGGAAAAAAGCGCAAGCGTCATAAAATGTCTACGCACAAGCGTAAAAAGAGATTACGTAAGAATCGTCACAAGAAGAAGAAGTAATCATTTCTCTGAGCTGCTTGGTTTAAGAAGCAGCTAAGAGACGTGTAATTTTTGTTTGCCTAGTTGATATAGGCTTCAATTTATATACGTTGAAATCAGAATTGATAATTAATTCAACCTCAAAAGGGGTTGAGTTAGCCGTTCTTGAAGAAGGTAAGCTAGTTGAGCTTCACCGTGATCCAGGTGAGATTTCCTATAGAGTAGGAGACATCTATTTGGGTCGAGTAAGGAAGGTACTTCCGAATCTTAATGCTGGGTTTATTGATGTAGGTTATGATAGAGATGCATTTTTGCATCACAGTGACTTAGGAGCTCAATTTAAAACTCAACAGAAATGGACAAAGCTTGTCATGTCTGGCAAGCTACCTGTGAGTAGCATCGAGAAATTTAAGCTCGAATCTAAAATTGATAAGAAGGGGCAGATGAAGGACTACGTAAGTTCTTCTCAGCTCGTTATGGTTCAAGTTTCAAAAGAACCAATTAGCACTAAAGGACCTAGGTTAACTGCTGAGGTTACTTTGCCGGGCAGATTTTTAGTTCTAGTGCCCTTCTCGGATAAAGTAAACCTATCTTCTCGTATCAAAAGTGAGAAGGAAAGGAATCGACTTTCTAGTCTTATAAAGAGTATTCGCCCGCCTGGATTTGGGATTATTGTACGAACAGTAGCTCAGGAGAAAGGATCAGCGGATTTACATAGTGATTTGTCAGATTTAATCAAGCGTTGGGAAGAGCTTTTTAATGGTCTAATAAGAGCAAAGCCAGGAAAGAGAATCTTGGGTGAGTTAAATAAAACGAGCACAGTTCTTAGAGATGCTCTAAATGATGAAACGTTAGCTGATCAGGTAAAGACTTACCTAGGTAGTATAGGCTCGGATAAAGTTGATATTGTAAAGTTTACAAAGGATTCAGATCTTTTTAATACTCTATCGATTCATCGTCAGATAAAAGCGACTTTCGGCAAGAAAGTAAATCTTCAAAGTGGTGCGTATCTTATTATAGAACAAACAGAAGCTATGTTCGTCATTGACGTAAATAGTGGTGGGCGTAAAAAGGGTGCTAGCAGTCAAGAGGAAAATGCTCTTCAGACAAATATCGAGTGTGTTGATGAGATTGCTCGTTTACTACGTCTTCGTGATATAGGAGGCATCGTAGCTATAGATTTCATCGATATGGCTAAGAAAGAGCATAATAAGCAGCTTACTGACGCGATAAAGTTAGCTATGAAGGATGATAAAGCTAAGCATAACATCGCTCCACCAAGTAAGTTTGGAGTAGTAGAACTGACACGTCAACGAGTTAGAGATGTTGCAAATGTGCAAACACAAGACCGATGTCCTTCTTGTAATGGAACAGGGTCTATACAGGCTGCGATATTAGTAACAGATACGATTAAGTCTAGCCTGAAGTATTTATCTAAAGGAGAAGGACAGAAAAAGCTAACTCTTTTCGTTCACCCAATTTTAGAAGCATACTTAGTAAAAGGCGAACCATTAAAGGTGTTTAAAGGTTGGTTTGGTACTTCAATACGAATCGAATGGGAGATGGAACTGGGATTAACTTTAGAATTAGAGAGTAACTCTTCAATGGAGATATTAGACTTTACTATCTATAATGAGAGAGGTGAGGAACTAACTATCTGAAAAACACAATGATTATTCTAAGTCTTTAGGGTAGCATAAGAACGATTTCTTTACTGGTTTTATTAAAAGCTCTAAGCTGAAGTGATCGTTAGATTCTGCAAAATCTCTTGTGGTACCGTCTTTGTATTTTATTATAATGCCGTTGGGTGTGTAAGCTCTATTCTCGATTGACTGATTTGACACAAAATAAGATGCTTCGTCGATAGACAAGCCCCATTTTGCAGCAATCAAATTGATTTTTTCATTCACTTCTTCAGTTGTGAATGGGTGCGGTCTAAGTTCGATGCGGAATAGTTTTCTGTCAAGCAGTCTCGAGCTTAATGAGGAAAGAACTTTATCACTGTGATGTCTCCATGCCTTCATGGCACTGAAAATATCAGAATCATCGAGTTCACAAAAAGAATCGATAATGTTGGGAGTTGATATAAATGATTTTTTGTCAAAATCGTTATTAAGAAATCTTGAAAGTGCAGGTGTTGCAAATATTTCGATGCCAGATTGTGCCAGTTGTTTAGCTCTACGTAAAACAAGAGTTAGCATGTGTTCTGCACAGAGAACAGTTCTATGAAGGTAAACTTGCCAATACATAAGTCTTCGCGCCACAATAAATTTTTCGACACTATAGATTCCTTTTTCTTCAACTACCAATTGATCATTAGAAACAGATAGCATTTTTATAATTCTCTCACTACCGACTTTACCTTCAGTTACTCCTGAATAAAAACTGTCACGAGCTAGGTAATCAAGTCTATCCATGTCAAGTTGAGAAGAGACGAGTTGGTGTAAGAACTTCTTAGAGTATTCGTTTTTAAAAATTTTGATTGCTAAAGTTAACTTACCATCGAAGTCTTTATTCAGCCTGTCCATTATCATAATGCTTATCTCTTCATGATGCACGCTCTTAACAATGCTGTGCTCTAACGCATGACTGAAAGGGCCGTGACCAATATCGTGAAGGAGAATTGCGAAACAAGCTGCTTCGTCCTCTTCCCTTGTGATTTCAATCCCTTTTGCTCTTAGAACATCAATAGCTTCTTGCATAAGGAACATGCTCCCCACCGCATGTTGAAACCTATTGTGAACTGCACCTGGATACACTAGATGGCTCAACCCTAGCTGGCTTATGCGTCTCAGTCTTTGAACATATGGATGGTCAAGAATCTCTATAGTAAATGCATGGCGCAGAGTAACGAAACCATAAATGGGGTCGTTTAATATTTTATAACGATTTGTCTTTGACATAATTGTTGACATGAATTTAGAATACGAAACGTATATTAATTACGTTGATGTTTCTTTGCGCAAGATACTTAAGCACATGACGAGACAACCACATATACTTTGGGCCGATGATGAAATCGATATGCTCAAGCCTCATATTCTCTTTCTCGAAGATAAGGGATTTCAAGTAACTCCTGTAAATAGTGGCGTGGAGGCGTTAGAAGAGGTAGAGAAAACAGTATTTGATTTGGTCTTTTTAGATGAAAATATGCCCGGAATTAATGGAATCGAGACACTTCAACGTATCAAAGTACTTAGAGCCCATCTTCCGGTAATTATGATTACGAAGAGTGAAGAAGAGCATATTATGGAGGAAGCCATAGGATCTAAAATCAGTGATTACCTAATTAAACCAGTCAATCCTAACCAAATTTTACTTGCGGTTAAAAAATGTCTTGATGGAAAAAGACTCTTGAGCGAGAAGGTTATGACGGATTATCAAGGGGAGTTTCGAGAGTTGGGTATAAAGATGATGGGGAAAATGGATGTTAAAGATTGGTACGATGTGTATGGGCGTCTAACTCACTGGACTCTTGAGTTAGAGAAGTCGGAGGATGACAGCATGCAGGAAGTCCTTTCCATGCAATTTGAAGATGCAAACAGACAGTTTGGGAAGTTCATTGAGAATAATTATGAAGGATGGATAAGTGCTGGGGATGATGGATCAATCTCAGAGCTGCCTATACTTTCTCATAGGGTTCTTCCTCATTTCTTACCAGAAGCAATTAAATCTGCTGATGGTAGGCAGGTCTTTTTAGTTGTTATAGATAATCTTAGGTTAGATCAATGGAGATCTATCGAGCCCTTGTTGAGCGATATGTTTTCTGTCATAAAAGATGATACATATATGAGTATTCTTCCAACGGCTACTCAATATGCAAGAAACTCTCTTTTTGCTGGATTGCTTCCTGCGGACATTAAGCGATTACACCCCGAGTGGTGGACTAACGAAGATGAAGAGGGGTCTAAGAATAAGTTTGAAGACCAGCTATTAAATGAATTGCTGAAACGACTTGGGATTAATGGAAGGACAAGCTATCATAAAGTGGCAAACTTAGCTTCAGGCAGGAAATTACTTGATCAATTTCATGAGACAAAGGGGGAGAGTTTAACCACGATAGTCTATAATTTCGTGGATATGCTTAGCCATGCAAGGACTGACATGGAAGTGATTAAAGAACTTGCAGACGATGAAGCAGCATATAGGAGTTTAACTTTAACGTGGTTTGAGCATAGCACGTTAAGGGAGATGCTAGAAAGAATGGCTAAGGTTAATGCACGTGTCATTATTACGACTGATCACGGGACTGTAAAAGTCAACAATGATATTAAGGTTCGTGGAGATAGAAGCACTAACAGCAACCTTCGTTATAAAGTTGGGAAGAATTTGGGGTACAATCACAAAGAAGTGTTTGCTGCGGAAGACCCAGAAAAGTTTGGTTTACCTAAGGCAAATGTTAGCTCAAGTTATGTCTTTGCAAGGGATAGGGATTTCTTCGTGTATCCTAATAATTATCATCAATTTGTAAAATATTTTAAAGATACGTTTCAACACGGAGGGGTTAGTTTAGAGGAAGTTATAATTCCTTTCGCCATTTTAGATTCGAAGAATTAACAAATGAGGAGCATGAAAATTCTCCTAGAGGTTACAGGTTATAATCTTTCAGATCTACCTCAAGTAGCTGATAAGGTTGCTCCTTTTATGCCAAACGATGGTGTTGTTGTCTTTCAAGGAGACATGGGAGCTGGAAAAACCACGCTAATAAAAGAAATATGTAAGCGTCTCGGAGTTGATGATAATGTATCGAGCCCCACTTTCGGTTTGGTAAATGTTTACCATAAAAATAATGGTGGAATCATAAACCACATCGACTTATACAGATTAGAAGATGAGCGTGAGGCTGAAGAAGCTGGGATATTTAATTTGTTTGCACAGGATGGGCTTTCCCTAATAGAATGGCCAGAAATAATTGCCGATTATTTACCTCAGAACAGTCTTGTTCTAAAGGTTAATATATGTGATAATGAGAGGTTGGATAAAAGAGAAGAGAGAAGAAATATTATTTTGCTTGGGAATTAAAGCGATTAAATGATGTTAAAGCATTAAATTACCAGCTACATGGAAACAGGACGCAAAGCCATAAAAGCTCTAGCAAAGGAAGCTTCACTATTGCCTCAAGAGGAATTGTTACAAGTTCTTGAAAGTCAGGAAGATCTTACTATTGGCATTCCTAAAGAAATAAGCCTGCAAGAAAAACGTGTTGCTCTTGTGCCTGAGGCCGTAGCTCTTTTAGTAGCGCATGGGCATGAGGTGCTTGTAGAGGCTGGTGCTGGAGAGAAATCTAATTTTACAGATATCGATTATAGCGAATCAGGTGCAAGAATTGTACAAGAGAGAAAACAAGTTTTCGAAGCTGCTATGATATTTAAAGTTGAGCCACCCTCTCTAGAAGAAGTTGATTTGATGGAACGAGGGGCTACTTTAGTCAGTGCACTACAGCTAAGTGTTCAACATAAAGATATGTTGGCTAAGCTTAGTAAGAAGAAAATTACTGCAATAGCTTGGGACCTTATAAGAAATAATAATGGACTTTATCCGCTTGTAAGAGCAATGGGAGAAATAGCGGGGAATGTTTGTATTTTAATTGCAGGAAATCTTCTTTCAGGTGAAAAAAGCAAATCGGCTATGCTGGGAGGGATTAGCGGAGTTAGGCCCAGCGAAATTGTTATTTTAGGTGCTGGGACTGTAGGTGAGTTTGCAGCTCGAGCTGCAATTGGTTTAGGTGCTCAGGTGAAAATATTTGACAACAGACCTCATAGACTTGTCAGAATACAGCAAAGTTTAGGCCACAGAGTTTGGACTTCTACCTTTCAACCATCAGTTTTAAACGAGACTCTGAAGACTGCTGACGTTGCAATAGGTGCTTTTCGTGGAAATGGTTCAAGGTCACCAATGATAGTAAGTGAGCCTATGGTTAGTTCAATGAAAGAGGGGTCTGTTATTATCGATGTATGTATTGATAGAGGAGGCTGCTTTGAAACGTCACGTATGACAAGTCATGAAAGTCCTACTTATTTAGACCATGGTGTGATTCACTATTGCGTACCTAATATAGCTTCAAGTGTGTCAGGAACAGCTAGTCAGGCATTGAGCAATATACTTGCTCCTTTTATATTAGGGATTGTTTCTGATGGTGGACTTGAGCTTGCTATTAGGAGTTCTAATATTGTCAAGTCTGGAGTTTATATGTATAAAGGCGTAATAACGAATAGGGATGTGGCAGAAGAACGCGGACATCTTCAAGAGCTGGATCGTCTAATTTGAAAAAACTCATCTGAACACCTGGCTCAGCGGCTATGTTTTTTGTATTAAATGAATCCTCTAATGATGGTAGCTTAACAGGGGATATTTTAGGTTCACCGGAGTTTGTTGACTCACCATTTTCTTTTCTGTTTGACTCGAGTTTAATAAGGACTTCTTCGGCTCGCCTAACTAACGCCCGAGGCATTCCCGCTAGTTTAGCTACGTTAATACCGAAGCTATGATTAGACCCTCCAGCTACTAGCTTTCTCAGAAAGACGATACTTCCATCTACCTCTTTTACACTGACATTGCAATTTCTAATGCGAGGGAAAGAAGTCGTCATCTCATTGAGCTCATGGTAGTGAGTAGCAAATAAAGTTAAGGGTCTAATTTTCTCATAACCATGAAGGTGTTCCGCAATAGCCCAAGCTATGCTTACCCCATCGTATGTGCTTGTTCCCCTTCCGATTTCATCAAGTAGAACTAAACTTCTCCCTGTAATGCTATTTAAAATGGAAGCGGTTTCATTCATCTCCACCATGAAGGTTGATTCTCCACTTGAAATATTGTCAGAGGCGCCAACCCTTGTGAAAATTCTATCAAGAATACCTAATTCAGCACTTCTTGCAGGGACGAACCCACCACTTTGAGCCATAAGACAAATTAATGCAGTTTGCCTGAGAAGTGCGCTTTTACCAGACATGTTAGGTCCTGTAACCATAAGTATTTGAGCCTTTTCAGGATCTAGCGTTAGATTATTTGAAACGTATGACTCACCAAGTGGAAGTTGTCTTTCAATAACAGCGTGCCTTCCCTCGATGATTTTCACTCCATGATTTTCGCTTATTCGAGGACGAGTATATCCGAATTCCAAAGCAACAGAAGCAAAACAATTTAGAACATCTAGTTCACCCATTGCCCTGGCATTACCAATTAACTCAGTTGTGTTTTTTACAGTTTCTAAAACTAGAGATTCATAAAGCCCCTGCTCAAGAGACAATGCCCTGTCCTTCGCTTCTAGAATTTGGGTTTCTAAAACCTTTAATTCTTCAGTAATATATCTCTCGGCCTGAGTTAATGTCTGCTTCCTAATCCACTCTTCCGGAACTTTATCTTTGTGAGCATGTCGAACTTCTAGGTAATAACCAAAGACATTGTTAAACCCTATTTTCAATGAGCTAATCCCAGTTTTATCAACTTCCCTTTCTCGAATCAACTCCAGAGCTTTGTGGCTCTCAAATGCCAAACTTCGGACTTGGTCCAATTCACTATCAACGCCAGGCTTAATGACAGCTCCTTTACCAACTTGGTTAGGAGCTTCATCTTCCAACTCTTTTTCTAATCTCCAGAGTAACTTATCGCAAGGAGATAGTCTTTCAAGTGTAGGTAATAAAGCTTCCTCTCCAGCAGCTTCTTCGGCAACTTTAATTACAGATTCTAAACCTATTCTAAGTTGCACTAGTTCTCGAGGGTTAATCTTAGCCGAGCTTGCTTTAGAAGCTAACCTCTCAAGATCGCCAACTCCAGAAAGTATGGTTTTAAGGTTTGAAGATAGTTCTTCCTTATCCATCAATAGGCTTACCGCATTGTGTCTGAATTCTATTGCAACCTTGTCTGTTAAAGGCATAATTAACCATCGTCTTAACATCCTAGCCCCCATGGGTGTTGATGTTCTATCGATGGTGTCAGCAAGCGAAGTGCCATCCGGGTGACTGGGATGAATTATTTCTAGATTCCGTACAGTGAATCGGTCAAGCCACATCCCGTCAGTCTCTCTTAATCTCTTCACACCCTGTAGATGAGATAATTTAGTGTGGTGAGTGAATTTTAAGTATTCTAAAATAACACCTGCAGCAATTTTAGCTGAAGGAGCGTTATTTAATCCAAACCCTTTCATTGAAGTAACCCCAAACTGAGATTGTAGTTTTTCATTAGCGAACTCTTCAGAAAAAACCCAATCATCAAGCTTAGAACGAGGCGTATCATCTCCAAATAATGAGATTAAATCTGATTCATGCCCTTTTTCACAAACCCACTCTTTGGGGTTAAAGCTCTTTAGAAGTTTATCTATCCACTCTGAACTACCCTCAGCGGCAAGAAACTCTCCAGTTGAAATATCTAAGAATGCAACGCCACACCCATTTCTAGTCCAATGAAGAGCTGCTAAATAATGATTTTGCTTTGATTGTAACACTTGGTCGTGCATAACAACCCCAGGTGTAACAAGTTCAGTAACCCCCCTTTTCACTAATCCCTTAGCTTGTTTCGGATCTTCAAGCTGGTCGCAAACAGCAACTTTTAAACCCGCCCTTACTAGCTTAGGTAAATAATTATCCAAAGAATGGTGAGGGAATCCAGCTAACTCAATTTCGGAGGCACTTCCATTTCCTCTTTTTGCGAGTATAATATCCAGTACACCAGACGCTACAACAGCATCTTGACCGAACGTTTCGTAAAAATCGCCCACTCGAAAAAGTAGAATAGTGTCCGGATGTTTTGTTTTAATCCGGTTGTATTGCTGCATCAAAGGAGTAACCTTACCCGCCACGTCTTCTCTCGTTAAAAGTTAGAAGACCAAGCTACTAATCAATCTCTAATTTAAGATTAATTATTACTATCCTTTGTCCACAACAGACGAACAAAACACAATGTTATGCGACTTTTAGGCCTTGTTTGGCAATCGACCCTTTGTGACCTTCACAATATTTCTGATCGACCACCAACTCCTTAACATCTCCGCTTGGAAGCTCGAACATTGCATCGGTCAATATTGTCTCAAGAATCCCTCTAAGTCCCCGAGCTCCTAATTTAAACTCGAGAGCTTTTTCAACGATCCAATCTAGAGCATCAGCTTTGAATTTCAGTTTAATTCCATCTAACTGAAAAAGATAAACATACTGCTTTATGATCGCGTTTTTCGGCTCTGTTAATATCCTTCGAAGAGCACCTCTGTCTAAAGTATTAAGATGTGTTAGAACAGGGAATCGACCTACTAACTCAGGGATTAAACCGTAACTCCTTAAATCAGAAGGTGCTATATATGAAAGTATATTAGCCTCAACTTTCGAAGCTCCACCACTTTTAAAGCCGATAGTTGATCTACTCAGTCTTCTTTCAATTTGTTTTTCAATACCTGAGAATGCTCCTCCGCAGATAAACAAAATGTTTTTCGTGTCGACCTTTATTAATTTTTGCTCTGGATGTTTACGCCCTCCTTGTGGTGGTACTTGAACTTCGGTACCTTCAAGAAGCTTCAAAAGTGCTTGTTGAACTCCTTCACCACTCACATCACGAGTAATTGATGCGTTGTCACTTTTACGTGCAATTTTATCAATTTCATCTATAAAAACGATTCCTCGCTCAGCGGCTTCAACATCAAAATCTGCTGTTTGTAATAACCTAGATAAAACACTCTCGACATCCTCACCTACGTATCCAGCTTCGGTTAATACAGT
>LWDU01037595.1_pt1 | contig 55706 bp, 36 predicted proteins | sample 727161 | NCBI WGS metagenome assembly LWDU01 (sample SAMN04566230, study PRJNA314399) | hydrothermal vent metagenome | isolation source: deep sea hydrothermal plume seawater | place: Mexico: Gulf of California, Guaymas Basin | collected 2004-07-11
CGACCAATGTAGCGCTCATCCCGCGGGTCAAGCGTCCGCAGACCCTTCGGTGTCAATAGAACACTCTTCACCGCCGCCACGACATCAGTACGCTTGCCCATGGAAAGGGGCGACAGATCCAAAGCCGCCGCCACGATCTGATTGGGGCGCAGAGTCGAGTCAGAACATTCCCCATCCCAGACATCAGCCAGATAACCCTCCTTAGGCAACCAGAAACGCTGCAGGAACGCTTCAGAAGTCTTGTCGGCCTGACGCCTCCAGGCACAAGCTTCTGATCGCATGGCGGTGCCTTCGTGTAATTCTTCCAGAGTACCGAGTAACGCGTACCAGAGGGCGTTGAGTTCCACTGGCGCGCCCGCCCGCGGAGTCACAGGCTCGCCCCCGTACTGGGCATCCATCCAAGTAGCGTTGAGCCCTTCCGATCCAGCGAACAGGAGTCCCTCGGAATCGACGCGTAGGCCCAAGTCGCTACCCTCAAGATAGGCCTCGGCAATAGAAACCAGAGCCGGCTGCAGCTCCGCCCGGATGAAGTGGGTGTCGCCCCCCGCTTTGATATACAGGCGCGCAGCACGGCTGAACCAAAGGGCCGCATCAGCCGAGCCATAGTGACTGCTGGCCACATCGGGCCCATAGATGTTGGGCAAGAGGCCTCCCCGCAAGAACGGCAGAGCCCCGGCCAAGACCGCCTTGCACCCGTCCAGGTCTCCCCTCGACAGAGTCAAACCCGGCAGAGCGATGAATGTATCCCGGCCCCACTCCTCGAACCAGGGAAAGCCCGCCAGAATACCCGGACGACCAGCGCTGTCCTTGTACATGAACTTTTCGCCAGCTTCTTCAAGCAGACCCAAAAGGCCGCTGGTCCGGGCTGTCCGTCGACGCGAGACTTCATGCTCAAAAAGCTGAGCTGGATCCTCAATCGGCGCATCAAAGGAAGCCGCAAGAGTCACGCTCATGCCAGGCTCAAGAGACAGATCAAAACGACCGGGTGCAAATTGGTCCTCATGACCGCCGTAGCCCCGGGCAATGTCACAGGTGTACTCAACCTGGCGATACCAAAGGGGATCCGCCGCATAAGCAGGTTTCTCCAGAGACCAAACCAGATGAGTAGTGGGAAGTCCCCCATAAGCCTGATAGTCAACGCCCGACCCCGTGCGCTGCGCGCGTGTGTTGAGGTCGACATTCTCGTGCTGGAGCTCATCCAAACCGCGTACCGCAAACAACGGTCGTACCCTCAGATTGATGCCAGTTCTCTCCCCGCCCAGAGTCCAACGAATCAGCACAGCCTTGTGCCCTCGGGGCACGAGAATCTCTCGCCGCAAGGTTGCTAGGCCGACCCGATAGGTCCAACAGGGATGGGGGTCGAGTTCAAAAGACTCGATCGCGGTCCAGCCTTCTGGGTGGTACGTCCCAGGATAGCGACAGGTGGAAATCGGGAATGCGCGACCCTCAACAATCAGCTCTTCCTCCAGCCGCGCGAGGAACATGTGACGCTTGCCCCCGCTAGGCAGGTAACCGGTGAGTAACCCATGATAGCGACGGGTTGGACAGAGGTGCACCGTGGACGAAGCAAAGCCCCCGAGGCCATCGACCTCAAACCACTCCCGGTGCTGGGCGCGCTCAATGCGTAGACAGGCTTCTCGATCCAGATGAATCGTAGAATGCAGATCAACCATAGATCCTTGAGCGTTTTGCATCGAATGCCTGACTCTGTAGTAATTACCGAGCTAGGGGACTGTAGGGGGGGCTGTGGTGCGGGATCGGCGGGTCAGCACCGAGTCCGCTGAGATGGGCATCACTAGGGCAGGTACCTGCCATAAATCTCAGTCGGCAGGAGTCGTCCCCGGGTGAAGGCCCTAGGATCGCTATTCCCATTAGAGGAAGCAACCATGACCCAAGTCACAATCAATGGATTTGGCCGTATGGGGCGCCTTGCCCTGCGCGTCCTGACGATGAAGAACACCCTCAGGGTGGTTGCCATCAACGAACCCGAGGGCAGCACCCAAACCCTGGCCCTCCTGACCACCCAGGATTCCCAGCAGGGAACATGGAACGTGACCTGCACGGCTGAAGCGGACAGGCTGCTGTTGCTAGGAGAGCCTATTCGTCGTTTCCGAGAAACCGAGCCCGCACGCATCCCGTGGAGCGAAGTGGATTGCGACATCGTATTGGATTGCAGCGGTAGGTTCCTTACACCCGAGTCGCTGAAGCCCCACCTGGACCAGGGCGCTCGCCGGGTTGTGGTCTCGGCCCCCGTACCGGGGGTCCCCGAAATTGTCATGGGTGTCAATCACACACATGCCGGCCTCGCCTCTGCTCCCATCTCCAGCGCCGCCTCCTGCACCACCAATGCTCTCGCTCCCATCGTCTCCACGCTGCATGCGGGCCTCGGGATCGTGCACGGAGCGGTGACCACGCTTCACGCCCCCACAAACACCCAATCTGTACATGATCGCCCCCTCGCGGATCCCAGACGAGCCCGCTCCGCACTGGTCAACCTGATCCCCACCAGCACCAATTCCGCCCAGGCGGTAACCCGGGTGCTGCCGGAGCTGAAGGGCAAGCTCGACTCCATCGCCGTGCGTGTACCAGTAATGAACGCCTCCTTGGTGGACGCGGTCTTCGAAGTCGAGCGCGAAACAAGCATCGAGGAGGTCAACAGCATCTTGCTTGAAGCAGCGGAATCAGGGCCCTTGCAAGGCATCCTTGGCTATGAGGAACGCCCCCTTGTTTCCTGCGACTATGCCGGAGATCCACGCTCTTCAATCGTCGACGCCCTCTCCACCCGCGTAACGGACGGAAAACTGGTCAAGGTTCTGGCCTTCTATGACAATGAATGGGGTTACGCCAATCGTCTTGTCGAGCTGGTAGAAAAAGTGGCTGAACTGATGAAAAGCCGCTGAGCATGGACAAGCCCTCTCGCAACCTACGTGACTACCTGATTGTCACCGCGGCCTATTGGGCTTTCACCTTGAGCGACAGCGCACTGCGCATGATCATCCTGCTGGAATTGCACAGTCGCGGGATGTCGCCTCTTGAACTCGCCACCCTGTTCTTGTTCTACGAAGCTGCAGGAGTAGTTACCAACCTGGGAGGCGGCTGGATTGGAGCGCGTTTTGGCCTGCGCACGACCCTGCTGACGGGACTGGCCCTTCAGGCTCTGGTTCTGGGAATCTTGACCGGCCCGGGCGCGTGGCTCCGAGTCTCAAGCCTGATCACTGCCCAAGCCGCCAGCGGCGTCGCCAAAGACCTGACCAAGATGAGCGCCAAGAGCTATGTGCGCATGGTGGTGCCATCAGAGGAAGCGGGAAAATTGATGCGTTGGGTCGCGATCTTGACTGGCTCCAAGAACACCCTCAAGGGTGTGGGGTTCTTCTTGGGAGCAATTCTGCTGTTCTACCTGGACTATCAATGGGCCTGCGGATTCCTCCTGATCGGCATCTTGACAGCTTTGATTGCAACCGCCTTGAGCCTGCCGGCCGCCCAGAACCATTCCAGCTCGAAGGTCAAAATCAAGCACCTGATTTCCAACGACCCCCGGATAAACTGGCTGAGCGCTGCCCGAGTATTTCTATTCGGTTCGCGGGACGCGTGGTTCGTGGTGGCCCTGCCTGTCTACCTGGCCACACATGGCGGCTGGAGCCACATTGCCATCGGCGCATTCCTGGCACTGTGGGTAACCGGTTACGGCCTGGCCCAGATCAGCGCTCCTAATTGGGTGGGCGGCGCATCCAAGGGCAATACCCGCCCCCCCGGTCCGAACCAGTTGGGGATCTGGACCTGGACTCTGACCCTGCCAATGATCGCCCTCTGCAGTGCCCTCTACTTGGATGCGCCCCCCGGACCGGTTCTGGTGATCGCCCTCGCGATCTTTGGAGTTATCTTTGCCAGCGCCAGCACGATCCACTCTTATCTGATCGTGCAGTACGCGAAGCAGGACGAGGTCTCGTTGCGGGTTGGGTTCTACTATGCCGCCAACGCCTTGGGCCGCCTGATGGGCACTCTGCTATCGGGTTGGGTATATCAATCCGCGGGACTTGGTCTCAATGGCTTGCTAGCCTGTCTGTTGACCTCGACCCTGTTGGTGATTCTGGCCACCCTGGCCACTACCGCTCTCAGGCGCGTGGACGCTGCAAGATGAATAGAACCCTGGCCTTTTGCGCTGCAATCGACCGTTTCAATCGCCGAGTGGCCCGGTCTGCGGCCTGGTTGACTGTACTGATGGTCTTGATCGCTTCGGGAAATGCGATCGCACGCTATATGGGCAAGGCCACGGGCACAAGCCTCTCTTCAAACGCCTGGCTTGAAGCCCAGTGGTATCTATTCAGTTTGGTTTTCCTGCTAGGAGCACCCCATGCCCTACGCCGAGGCGGTCATGTACGCGTGGATGTACTACTCGAGCGATGCAGTGAACGCACTCGACTATGGATCGACCTGATTGGTGGATTGGTACTGCTGATCCCTTTCTGCCTGTTCGCACTGGTTACCTCGTACGAGTTCGTGGTGGACAGCGTGCGCACCCTTGAGGTTTCCCCCGACCCGGGTGGCCTGTCCCGCTGGCCTTTGAAGTTGATTGTTCCCCTCGCCTTTGCCCTCTTGCTGTTGCAAGCGGTCTCCGAGGTCCTACGCCGCGTAGCTGCCCTTCGCAATACACCTGGAGCGCTGCCCGAAACCGAAGAGGATGCCACCGATGCTTGAGTGGTTGTGGCTGGCACTCTTTGTGGTGACCTTCATCCTGATTTTCCTGGGTTATCCCGTGGCCTTCTCCCTCGGGGGTGCTGCGGTGTTTTTTGGGGGCTTGGGTATTCACTGCGGCTTCTTCCCGCCAGCCTACTTGGAACTGTTCCCGGAGCGCGTCTTCGGGGTCATGTCGAACCAAGTTCTACTTGCGGTGCCCTTCTTCATATTCATGGGGACCTTGTTGCAACGGAGCGGGTTGGCGGAGGATCTGCTGCTCACCATGGCTCAACTGTTTGGGCGCAGACCCGGTGGCCTGGCACTGTCAGTGGTCCTGGTGGGGTCCTTGCTGGCGGCAGCGACAGGAATAGTCGGCGCTTCGGTAGTTTCCATGGGGCTGATCTCTCTGCCGATCATGCTGCGCTGCGGCTACGCGCCGACCCTGGCCACGGGGACAATCTGCGCTTCGGGAACCCTGGGCCAGATCATTCCACCGTCGATCGTATTGGTTGTTCTGGCAGACCAGATGGGCGAGAGCGTGGGCGACCTCTTTCGCGGAGCGTTGCTGCCGGGCTTACTGCTCGCAAGCCTGCTGGCAATCACGGTCATGCTTATCGCTCACTTCAATCCGAGCAGCGCGCCTCCGGTCTCCAGGGAAGACAGTCCCGCAAGCCGTAGCCATCTATTCAGGCAAACCCTGCAAGTGATGATCCCGCCCCTGCTGCTGGTACTGATCGTTTTGGGCTCGATCTTCGCTGGAATCGCCACCCCCACCGAAGCGGGAGCCCTCGGTGCCGTAGGAGCGTTTGTGTTGGCTGGCCTGCGCGGCCGCATGTCACGAGCCGCAGTACGCAGCACAGCGGAAGAGACCCTGCGCCTCTCCACCATGGTGATGTTCCTGCTGATCGGCTCCACGGCGTTTACGCTGGTCTTCCGCGGACTAGGTGGAGACCGGGAAATCGAACAGGTCTTGACCAACCTGCCCGGGGGACTGATGGGGCTTTTGATCGCCGCCAACGTGGCGGTGTTCTTGCTGGGTTTCTTCATCGATTTCTTCGAGATCGCCTTCATTGTGCTGCCGCTGTTTGTGCCCGCAGCTCGATCCCTCGGCCTGGAAGGACCCGAAATGGTCTGGTTCGGAGTCATGCTGGCCATGAACCTCCAGACCTCGTTCTTGACCCCGCCTTTTGGATTCTCCCTGTTCTATTTGCGCGGGGTGACTCCCAAGTCAATTCCCACCAGTCAGATCTATCGCGGGGTCTTGCCCTTTATTGGAGTGCAACTCTTGACTCTGGGGTTGGTTATCGCGTTTCCCGAACTCGTTACCGCGCTCATTGACTAAACCGATGAATGTCCCCTCGCTATTTGCCCTTTCACTCTGCTTCTTCCCATTGGACGATCCGGAACCTGTCGTCACAGCCCCTTCCCCGGAACTACGAGAGAACTTCAACCTCACCGGCTTCTACGCCAAGTGGGTGGACGCCTACGGCTTGCCAGTTGTGGCCAGCGCGCGGGTACATGACGAGGCCCTGTTGGAAGCCCGCTGGTTGATGACCAAGATGATCGGCCACCGGCCTGAGATCTTTCAAGCCATGGCCGAGCAAAAGGTGCGCTTCACCGTCATGGCCCATAACGAGTGGACAACCGATGTGCCCGAGCACGCGGACCTCTACCCGCCGCGTTATTGGGATCGACGTGCTCGCGGTCTTGGCGCAACGCCCCATCGCCCCAGCGTCAGTTGCGGCGAAGAGAACCTGCTCGCCTTCCCCGGAGATCCCTACTCCACCGAGAACATTCTGATCCACGAGTTTGCACACGCAATTCATCAGATGGGGCTCAATCGCGTAGATCCCTCTTTCGATGGGCGCTTGAGAAAGAGCTACGAAGAGGCCCTTCAGAACGGCCGCTGGAAGAACACCTACGCCGCCACCAACCGCTTTGAGTATTGGGCCGAAGGTGTGCAGAGTTTCTTTCACACCAACCGCTCCAACGACAATCAACACGGGCCGGTGGACACGCCTACAGAACTCGCTGAACACGATCCCCCCCTCTTCTCCCTGTGTGTCGAGATCTTTGGACCTGACCCCTGGCGCTTTAAAAAGCCAACCAACGCTCGGCCCCACCTCAAACACTGGACCCCCGCCAACGCACCCACCTTTGCCTGGCCAACGGCCATCAGCAAGGCCTATCAGGCCCATGAACAGGAGGTGCGCGAATTCAAGAAAGCCGACGATGAAGACTCTCTTACCTATGATCGTCGAGCCGCCGATGGAGGATCACTCGAAGCTTTCATTCGCATGGGCCAACGCTATCGCAAGGGACGCGGAGTCGAAGTCAACGACACCACTGCCATGCATTGGTTCCAGCGCGCTGCGGACAAGAACTACGCTCCCGCTCAAGATCACCTGGGCTGGATGCTGACCAAGGGCCGTGGCTGTGAACAGGACCACGCCGCCGCCGCCCGCCTCTTTCGGCGAGCGGCAGACCAACGCTTCCACCAAGCACGCTACAACCTCGGGCAGCTCCTGCGCGATGGACACGGGTTCCCTGCCCCCGACCCAATTCAAGCCGCCATGTGGTTCGAACTCGCCGCAAATGCAGGACACGATGGAGCGAAGAGCGCACTCACCAAACTGCGCGAAGACATGACCGATGACCAAATCGCCCGTGCCTCCCGTCTTTGCCGGGCTTGGCGCTAAATGCGGAGCAAGCCCCTAGTCCCTGCTCAAATCATCAGAGCCAGACTTGGTGATCAACATGCCAGCTACGCCCCTGGAGCCCGGCCTCGGTCTTGTGTGACCGGATTCCGAAGAACGACTATATTGGTCTGTCCTCCCAATGATTAGCCCCCCCATCACAGTCACCCTTCTTCGAGGCGCGCTGCTCTCACTCCTGCTGAGCCCTTGCTCGATTGCCATGCCCGTGCCCCCAGGCGGCGGCGAGGAAGATGTGCTGGTGGTGGTCGACCCCGTGCAACACGATGCTCTGACCGCGGCCAATCACTATCGCCAGGCACGGGACATCCCCATGGGGCACTTCTTGATGCAAACGCCGGTGTCCACCACCTACGACACCACAGCCGAAGTGCAGATAGCTGCCTTCCTGGGCGAATTGCTGCAGCGCAAAATCGATCAGCAGATCGACTTCGTTGTACTGGCCCCGGGGTCGGTTTACCGCATCTCGGCGGCAGGCCTTATCAATGACTCCTGCGCCACGGTCAACAACTTTTCAATTGCCACCCCCTACATTCTGGCCAGAGATCGCGAACGCATCCTGTTGGGCAACCTGCCTTTTTCCCGCAGCAACGGTTATGCGCGACCCAACTGGGCGGCACCTGGCTTTGATTCGGTGACTTCCTGGTTTGGAGGACAAAGCTCAGGGAACCAGAACGCGCGCAGATATTTTATCGCGGGACTCTTGGGATACACCGGGACCAACGGCAACGACCTCGCAGAAGTGCTTGACATGATCTACCGCAGTTCCGGATCAGATAGCACTCATCCCCCAGGCACAGTCTTCTACATGGAGACCACTGATACGGCACGCAGTAGCCCGCGTGATGGATTCTACCCTACAGCAGTCGCACACATGACCAGCGCTGGCGGTCAAGCCCAACACCTGCAAGCTGTCCTGCCTCTGGGGAATTTCGATTGCATGGGTGTCATGACTGGCATCGCTAGTGCGGATATTGGTGGTGGTGGCTTCAGCATGCTGCCCGGTTCTTTTGGGGATCACCTGACGAGCTTTGCGGGACACTTTGACACCTCCTCACAAAGCAAAATGAGCCTTTGGATCTCTGCTGGCGCCAGCGGGACTGCTGGCACAGTTGAAGAACCCTGCAACTACCCGGGCAAGTTTCCCCACGCGCGCATCCATGTGGTCTACCGCAAAGGACTGACCCTCGGGGAAAGCTGGTTCCGCAGCGTAGCTTATGAGCCGTTCCAAAACCTGTTCCTGGGTGATCCCTTGACCCGCGCCTATGAAGAAACCCCCGGCGTCGATGTGCCTGGGTTTGTTCCCGGCTTGGTCAGCGGCACCCTGAACCTTGCCCCAACAGCAGTTTCCTTTGATCCCACTGACGGTATTGCGGTCTTGGAGCTGCACGTCGATGGTGTCATTGTGGATTCGGGCCCCGCAGGCACGACCTTCCAACTGGACACCACTCAATTGTCCGAGGGCTGGCATGAATTGCGGGTAGTTGCCGAAACCAATCACAACCAACGTGCCCGAGGACGCTGGAAGAGCGAGATCATGGTGGACAATTCGCCTGATGGCATGTTGACCCTGGTCCCGAATCCAGTAGGCGACCTGGACACCCTGTTTGAGGTGCAGTGGGGGGCCTGGAGTTCCAGTGTGCCTGACCGCGTTGTACTGCGACACCTTGGGCGCGTTGTCGCCGCAGATCCTGCCGGCACCGGATCGCTCAGAGTTCACGGCCACATGCTGGGGGCAGGTCCAGCGCAAGTGCAGGTTGAACTCCACTTTCCAAATGGGGTTGTCCTCCGCGACACTCCGGTGGTGCTCCAGATCACAGACCAAAGCTCCGGCTCCGGACAGGCTGCCCCTACCGCTGTTTCCTATTCACGCACGATTACCTCCAATGCAGCGTTCCTGCTGGAACTACCAGGAGACATGGATCAAAACCCCAGCAACGCCACCTGGGAATTGCTGACCGAGCCGGCCCAAGCCACGCGCCTCTCCAACACTCCCACCGCATGGCAGGTCTTTCAACCGAATCCAACCGCCAGCGGCAGTGATGGCCTTTCCTTCCAAGTGACCAACTCCAATGGAACTTCGAATGTGGCCACAATCGAGTTGCTCTACGACTTCCCGGTCAGTTGCGCGACTGAGGTCTACTGCATTGGCGCACCCAACTCCACCGGAGTCGGAGCCAGCATCGGCCACACTGGATCGATCAGCCTGGCCACCAACAATCTGGTGCTAGAGGTCCAGGACGCGCCAATAAACCAATTCGCCCTGTTCTTCCAGGGACAGGGCCGCGCGCAGACCGCCCTGGGGCACGGCTGGCTGTGCATGGCCAGCAGTTTTGCCCGCTACGGAGTAATCCAAACAGACAGTACTGGATCCGCATCCCATGCCCTCGACCTGACCCAGCCGCCTCTACCCGGCGTACAGATCCAGCCGGGCTCTACCTGGGGCTTCCAACTCTGGTACCGGGACCCCGCCATGGGGCCGCCGGGATCGAACCTGTCGGACGCCCTTGAGATCACGTTTTGTCCCTAGCGGCGACCCCCGAGGCAACCGTCTCGAAAATGTGAAATAGTTGTCCGCTAGAGGCGCTCTTCAGCAGTAGATCCTGCCCGGAAACTCTGCAGTACGCCGACACTGAGTGCCTGATTCACCGCCCCTCCGGCGGGGGAGCTTACCCGGGATGCTCCCTGCCCAGCCGTACTCTCTTGCGGTTGGGCATTTTTGCACACATCCGAACGGAAGAACCCAAGAAACCGGGACACCGTTCCGTCTCGCAAGCAGGAGCGGAAGTCATCCGCAACACCTGACAGAACTCGCCTGCTGCCTTTCAGGGGCCCTTCTCGAGCGCGGTGGTTCTCCCGTTCGGTCTCACAATGAGTCCGGCTTATACCAGTGCCCGAGGCCCTATTCGCCCCCAGAAAACCGCCTGAGAAGTACCACCTCAACACCCCGTTTCGTTCACCACCCCCTCCCGATGCAAGCCACGATTCACTACTCCCTGTGGAATTCACTCAGGTCATTGCTCCTCGCCTGCATCAGCCTGACCCTCGTAGCCGCTCTTCAGGCACAGTCGTTGACCCCGGATGATGGGCGCGGCTCTGTCTACTCGTTCGTCACCAAGGACAATCTTTGTGGCTTGAAAGAGGCCCGCCAGCTCTCAAGTCCCGCACAGGTCAACTATGAGTCGCTGCTCGAATCCACACCGGAAGTACGTAGAATGCGTGCAAGGAGGATCGCCCCATCCAGCGCCCAGGGCACTCGCCTCTTGGCCGCAGCGCGCAGCCGGATCCTCAAGGCCTGCAAGCGTGAGCTGTCTGCCAGCGGGCACTGCTCAGTCTGGAAGAGAATCTCGCGACGTGATGGATCCAGCGTCGACGATGTGACAAGCGCTGTACGCAAGCGAATTGTCCAGAACACATCTCACTAAAGAGTTTCCATCGACTCCATGTAAGCTAGCTCCGCCTTGCCAAACCATTGGAATGCCCCTCGGCGAAAATCCTCCCAGTGCCTGAGAATGCGTGCGCTGCGCTGATCCGCGGCCGCCTGATCGGCAAGTAGCTGCTGACTGGCTTCCCGTGCCACTCCGATCAGGTCCTCGGGGAAGCGTGTGAGTTGCACGCCCTTGGCCACCAAACGCTTGAGCGCTGGAGGGTTCTTGGCATCGTAGCGGGCCTGCATGGTTTGGGCCGCCGCCCTGGACGCTGCTTCAAAAATCGCCTGGTAACTGCTGGGCAGACGCGACCAGGCATCCTGATTGACCAGAAAGGAAAGAGACGGCCCCGGCTCCCACCAACCGGGATAATGGTAGATCTTGGCAACCGAATAGAACCCCAGCATCTCGTCATCGTAAGGCCCCACCCAATCGGTGGCGTCAATCACACCCCGCTCCAGAGCGGGGAAAATATCGCCCCCCGCGATGTTCTGCACATTGACACCAAGCGCATCCATCACGCGCCCACCCAGGCCAGGGATGCGCATCTTGAGCCCCTTTAGGTCCGCAGCAGAACGCATAGGCTCCCGAAACCAGCCCCCCATCTGGGCGCCGGTGTTGCCACAGGGAAAGCTGATCACGCTGAAATCTGCGTAGACCTCACGCACCAACTCCAAGCCACCTGCCTCTTGGAGCCAAGCAGTTTGCTGACGGCTGCTTAGACCAAAAGGCATGCACGTGTCGAAGGCCAGAGCGGGGTCCTTGCCAATGTAGTAATAACCAGCGGTGTGACCCACTTCGCAAGAACCCTTCTGCGCAGCGTCAAGGACCTGCAAGCCTGGCACCAACTCCCCTGCCTGATAAACCTCGATAGTGAAATTCCCTTCGGTCATGAGCTCAACAGTCTTCGCCAGCACGGTTGCCGAGCCAAAGATCGTGTCCAGTGCCTTGGGAAAGGAACTTGCCAGACGCCAACGTACGCGCTGACCCGTATGAACCGCGGGGCCAACCAGACCTCCGCAGGGCTCGCAGGAACTGATAGCGCCCACGGCACCGCCAGCCAGTCCGGCCTTGAGAAGGCCCCGTCGAGAAGAATTTCGTGTTGCCATGGGACCATCCTACCCGCGAGAGTCCACACAACCCCATTCCCAACAGACGAGCGAAAAAGCACCTCCCAGAGCGCTGTGAGACCGATTCCTTGGGTGCATTCAAGGGTAATCGACCCTTCAGACGAAAAAGGGGGGTGCTCTTCGGAGCCTCTCACCATGCAACAGCGAACTCCTACCCCACGCTTCACATTCCTCGGCCTGATCCTCCTTCTGGCTGGGTTCACGGCACTATCGGTAGTGGGCGTGCCCTGGTGGTTTGGACGGGCCGAGGTGACTCTCGAAGCCGCAGCTGAGTTGTTGGCTGCTGACCTTCAGGATGTTCAGAATCGGGCCGCCCTGCGAAGCGAACGATTGGAGGTTCGCTTCGACATAAGCGGCGCAGGCTACGAGGCGGTGACCGCAACTGGAAGCCCCCTGCTGTCCCCAGTTGGCGCTGGAGCTTTCAAACGACGCTACGGTGACAATGCCGTTTTCCGTGGCGTTCAAGTACGCCGCACCAGCTTTCAAGGTTCGAACGCGGTGGCCTTCGGGCGCATGGGCGAGTGCCTCTGGTACGGTCAAATCGAACTAGCATTCAAAGATCAGGTGCGCGTCATCTCGATTGCCGATGGATCAGGCACGATCCTGATATCGAATCCCAACTAGTGAGGCTGGAACTGCTCCCCATCACCTCGGCTTCAAACTCCTGGAGCCTGAGTAGGACCTCAGCGACGAGCAGACTCCTCAAGAGACCAGACCTCGGCCTGTTTCGCCCGCCAGCCCTGGCCTGAGGGCGAATGCACCAAGTCTCCTGTTTGGAAACACGTGCACCTCCAAAAAAGAAGGAGCCGCCCCCGGGCAGGGGGGCGGCTCCAGTGTTCGCTCCGGGGGGCGGGATCCCGTTGGAGCGGGGTGGGAAGACTTGCGTCCTCCCGGGGTGGCCTCCGACTATAGGGCAGGGGGCGTCGGCGGCCGTCGCCCGCGGTGAAGGGGCGCCGGAACCAGGAGTGGTTCCAGTACGAACCGAAGTCCGTTGGCCTAGAGCCTATGCGAGATTCGGAAGTCTGTAAACCCCCCCGGTGGGCAAATCACCTAATAGGCCTCTTGGCCGCAAAAATCAGCCTTTCCAGGCCTCAATGCCCCCATCGACACAGAATACCCGAGTGAATTGGTGGCCGATGAAGTAGCTCGCAACATCCAGGGAACGGCCCCCATCGGTGCATAGAAAGACCAGTTTGCTGTCCTTGGGCAGACCCATGTACTTGCCCGAATCGGAATAATCAAGGATCTCGGCCTCGGGGATCTGGTCCTCACCGCGCTCATCGGGGGTGCGCACATCCACAAGAGTGAACTCCTCTCCCGCCTCTAGCCAGGAGCGTACCTCTGCAGGAGATACCTGAATAGTGCCGTCCAGTTCCTGAGCCGTTACGATCGTCTTGATGATGTCGTTGATGTCCAGGATATTGTGATCCTTGGCAACCTGGGCCAGGGTATCTGTGGGCTGGAAAGCGCAGGCGCTACACCCCCCCATGTGATAGCGCTGAAAAAGGGCTCGCTGGGCAGCAGGAGCAACCGCGAGGATCTCCTCCATGGTCATTTCAGGGTGGATCTGCAAGTCGGTCATGGAATCAGAGGGGTAGGGCACTGGCCTTATTCTACCCCAAGGGGGACGGACTCAGAGCCAGGACCCCCATCCCAGCCTACTACCCTCTTGATACTGGTTCTCCCCTGCGCCAGCCAGCAACCTAGATTTCATGTCCAAATCACCAATCACACCCCGCGCCGAAGGCTACGCCCAGTGGTTCCAGGATGTCATCGCCCAAGCCCAGTTGGCAGAAGTTGCCGGCGTCGTCAAAGGCTGCATGGTCATCAGGCCCCACGGTTATGCGATTTGGGAGGCCATACAACAGGACCTCGACCGACGCTTCAAGGCCACCGGACACAAGAACGCATGCTTCCCCCTTCTGATTCCCATGAGCTTCATAAAGAAGGAAGCGGAACATGTGGAAGGCTTCGCGCCAGAACTCGCAGTTGTAACCCACGCAGGGGGCAAGGAACTCGAAGAGCCCTATGTAATCCGCCCCACCTCGGAGACCATCGTTGGTCACTTCTTCAGTCGTTGGATCGACTCCCACCGGGATCTGCCCCTACTGATCAATCAGTGGGCCAACGTCATGCGTTGGGAGTTACGCACGCGCCTTTTTCTGCGCACGAGCGAGTTCCTCTGGCAAGAAGGCCACACCGCGCACTCAACCCATGAGGAGGCCACCGATGAGGTAGAGCGCATGCTGCGCGTCTACCGCGACCACATGTGGGAGGTACTGGCAGTGCCAGTAATCTGCGGAATCAAGAGCGCCCATGAGCGCTTTGCTGGAGCGCTGGAGACCCAAACTGTGGAGGGCATGATGCAGGACGGCAAAGCTCTGCAGTGCGGTACGAGTCACGACCTGGGCCAGAACTTCGGCAAGGCTTTTGATGTGATGTTCCAGAACGAAGAAGGCGAGCGCGAGTACGTCTGGCAGACTTCCTGGGGTGTCTCCACGCGCTTGATCGGCGCCCTGATCATGACGCATTCCGACGACGAGGGACTCGTCTTGCCGCCACGAGTCGCTCCCATCCATGTAGTTGTCGTACCGATCTTCCGGAAGACAGAAGAGCGGGACGCAGTCTTTGCTGCCGCCGACAAGATCGCCGAGGGTCTGCGCGATGACGGCCTGATCGTGGAAGTGGACAAGCGCGAGGGCATGAAACCCGGTGCAAAGTACTTCGACTGGGAACGCAAAGGCGTCCCCATGAGACTGGAGTTGGGACCTCGCGACCTTGAGCAGAAAGCCGTGATGTGCAAGATGCGTATCGCAGAGTTGGACGAGCGAGGTCGGGGCAAGAAGGAGATCCTCTCCTGGGAATCCCTTGGGGAGGAAGTGGGCAAGCGCCTCGATGCCTTCCAAGAATTCCTGCTTGAGCGAGCCCTTTCATTCCGCAAGGCCAACGAGGTGGAAGTCGACACTTGGGAAGAGTTTGAGGCGGTATTCGCCAACGGGCAGTCCAAGTTTGTCTGGGCCCACTGGGATGGCACCACAGAAACAGAGCTGGCCATCAAAGATGCGACTAAAGCTACCGTGCGGTGCATTCCCCTTGAGGACGAAGGCTACGATGCTTCTGAGGGCAAGTGCATCAAGAGCGGCAAGCCCAGCGCCCAGCGAGTGCTGTTTGCCAAGAACTACTAGGCGCACGCAGCCTGCGAGACTCTCGCAGAGAAGACCTGCCAACACCAAAGCCCTGCTCTTGCCTTGAGCCGGGTACCATGTTGGTCATGAGGGTTGAAGTTGCAGTCTTGGGCGTAGGCGGTGTGGGCGCATTTGCTCTACGTGCCCTGGCACGGCGCGGGGTCAAGCCCCTGGGCATAGAACAATTCGTACCTGGACACGACCTGGGCTCCAGTCACGGAGGAACGCGGGTCTATCGCCACGCCTATTTCGAACACCCTGACTATGTTCCCATGCTGCTGCATTCATCAGCAGCCTTCGGAGAATTGCAAGAGACTCTAGACCGCCCTCTGATTGTGCGCTGCGGAACCCTCTTGCTAGGGCGCAAGGATTCCGAAGTCCTGACTGGAGCACGGCGAGCCGCAGAAGAGCACAACCTCATGGTACGTGACTTGAATGCGGGAGAGTTACGTGCACGCTACCCTCAATTCGATTTGCCAGCGGACTTCATGGGCCTGCTGGAGCCGGGTGGTGGATTTGTCAGGCCAGAGGCAACAATCAAAGCCGCTGTGGAGGACGCCTGTCAGCACGGTGCCGTCCTGCGCACACGAACATCCGTACAGAACATCCAAGAAGACCATCAGGGCGTTCATCTGACAACCGACAGAGGGGAAATCCACTGCAAGCGACTGATCGTTTGCGCTGGTGCTTGGAGCAAGAAGCTCTTGCCGCAAATCTCAACCAAGTTGCAAGTCACGCGCCAGCTCCAGGCCTGGTTCACAACTCCAAACCCGGCACCGATTCAGCCCGAACAAATGCCTACCTGGTTCCTAGTGCGCGATGGTGAGCCAGCCCTTTTTGGAATCCCCGCCGATCCACTGCTCCCGGGGGCTCCTACCGCAAAGATTGCAATCCATGGCCGGACCGAGAAGGCCGATCCGGACAACTTGACCCGCACCGTTTCCCCAGATGAGCGCAAGCAATTTCAAGCTTTGGCCAAGCGTTGGCTGCCGCGCCTCGCAGCAACGGTGACTGAAGCCAAGGTCTGCATGTACACCATGACCCCGGATGAGAATTTTCTCGTAGACCGAGCACCCGGCATGGAACACACCTGGTTCGCGGCCGGACTCTCCGGTCATGGATTCAAATTGACCCCTGCACTCGGTCAGGTGCTCTCTGATCTAGCGCTGGACGGAACGTCGGACTTGCCAGCCGAATTCTTGAAACTGCGCGAAATGTAGAGTCCGCAAGTCAGCGGTTCGTCAGACCGTGATCCAAGCTGATCCACACGCGGCGCGGGGTGCTTTGATTGCCCCCTTGATCTGTGGCCACATACCAAAGCTGCACAGCCTGGGGAAGAACGGTGGCAAAGGGAGTGGTCGCAGGTGGCAATGAGTAGGTGATTACGCCGCTGACAAGGTCGACCTGCGCGCTGCCGTGGCTCGGCGCACTGACAATCTGCACAGCGCCGGGACCAAATCGGAAGGGGCCTTCAAGATCATTCGCCAGCACATCGATTTGTGCGCTGCTGGCCCCAGGGGCAAGCTCTAGACGATCATCCATGGCCACTGGTGCTGCGCCTGAGAGTTCCACTGGCAAACGAATCCTAGAATCAATGGTCAGGTGACTGAAACTACCGGGACCTTCGAATACCAAACGCGACAGACGATCTTGACGGATGTGACCTGCACTGATTCCATCAAGCGTGACTTCAATCACGCCCGGGCTTGCCAGGGAGAGGGCCACGTCCTGATTGGCATATTCCTGGGTCCAGATAAGGGAGTAGTCTGGTGCATCCTGGCCTGACTCGTCAGCAGCAAAGCGGCCGGAAGGGGCCTCCCAGGGACCGGAAGCCAGGTGGCCCCCTGTGGTATGGGCATTAGTCAGGCTAATGAAGCGTGCCACCACATTGCCATCCACGTGCATCTGTTGAATGTCCAGGATGGCACGTGGGGCAAGGATGCTCGCATCCAGATTCATGTTGGCCAGAGTGATGTCGCGAGCTTCGAAAGCATTGATCAGCACTGCCGAAGGAGGCACGCCCAGGACCTCGAGGCCCCACTCTGCCTTGCTCCAGGAGCCTCCCAGCACATTGACCAACGCCACCGAACCTACGGGGATATTGATCGACAGCCGCGTGGTACCCTTCAGATGGGATTGTCCAACGCTGAAGATATTTCGTACCGGGTCACTACCAGTGAGATACAGCACGCCATAGAGCAATTCCGCGTCCCCGTTTGGAGGCAGAAAGGCGAGACTACCAGATTGCGTTTTCAACAAGGTACGAATGTACTCAAAGTCCAGAATGTCGGCCTTACGAGGAGGCATCGAAGAGTTGCGGAACATGACACTCCCAGCAATACTCAGACTCAATTCTGCGGTGGCATTGCCGTTGCTCACGACGCCGTAGGAACAAAGCAGGTGCCCGCCACTGACCAACACATCATCGCTGGCCTGCAACGATGAATCGAGCGCCAGGCCGAACTGCGTAAGGTCCACCAACTTGTTGCCTGCAAGGCGCCCTTGTACCGAGCTTGAAACCATGCGCACTCCTGTCAGGCCAAATAGATCAAAGTCTGACGCAACGCCCAAGGGACTGGACGGTCCCCCACCCTGAGCAAATAGAGAAGAGCCGACGAAGAGCGTGCCAAAGGCCAGATACTTAAAATAGAACGTGCTACGATTCATGATTGAGAAGACCGAGTCAGGCCCGATCGCAAGTGAGAGGTGCCCCGGAGAGAGACATGGCGAGTGCCTCATACTGGGAGTCACCCATCGTCACCAGGGGGGCTCTCGATGTCAATTGCAATTTTGTAGAAATTGCCGCAAAAAGGCCTCCGGTAGCCCCAAATGCCTATTTTTATCCATGATCCCCGGCGATATGTAGCCTGCTCACAAGTTCAACCAGGGGAGCATCCGGGTCCCGACAGGTCTTCTTCAGTCTCGCAATGGAACCCCAAGATCCTCAATCAGAGACTCATGGCGGCCCCCAAGAAACAGCGAAGGCCAGACGCCATCCCCCATTAGGCAGCGACTCGTAGATTTCACCAGACCCCCCCAGAACATAGCGGGTTTGTGCAATTGTTTTTCTCCGCCAAGACCAAACAGGCTATGTCGTTGTTCAATCCAGGTCCCGACGAAAACGGAGCCGCCGGCCAACCAATATTCTCTCAGCTGAGCCGACGGCTCTTCTTCGCATTCCCAGACAGGGTCCAGGCACCTCAATCAAGGGATCCAGCAAGTGCCTTTGGCAGGCAAGCAGTCCTTATGGGGATCGAAGACCTGCACATGGCGGTTAGCCGACATGCCCACCGGCTGGGTGTCTCCCGCCTTCACCAGGTAGGTATCGTAGACCCAGGGGAAGAAAGACTGAACTTCAAGCATCACGTCACCGGGTCCATTGTTGGTGAACACCAACAAGCCAGCGCTGGCTGACTTTCCCACGTAGCCATTGCCACCGTCGGGACAGCGCCACTTGACAAGCACAGCAGGCTGACGGCTGATGCCTGAAGGATCACCTGCCTGAGCAGTCTCAGCATTTGCCTCTGAGTGCTGGACGATTGAGCCCAGAGTCAGGATTGCGGCACAAAGCAGGGGTAGTTTCTCTATGAGTAACATGGCAACACCTTTTGGTTGGTTTCCTCAGAACCCGAGCACATCTCTCGGTTATGAGAAGAAGCGCGGCGCCGCTTCCAGATGTGACCGAGACCCGAGAATTCCCCTCTCCCCCGCCGCTTGGGCCCCGTTTTGTGCGTCTGGAGGCCCAGGGGCCGAAAAGCACCCTCGGAATGCAAGCCCTTCAGCGCGCCCGGATGGTCAGGGTCCTAGAACCTGTAGGCCGCATCCACCGGCCGATTTGGGCGTTTGAGATGCAAAGGTCGACGCAACTCGCCAGCAGCGGGGATCGTCCTCTTTAGCCACCGTTCAAAGACCAAGCGGCTCTGGGCTGTATCCACGAAGATGTCCCCGTAATTGTCACCCGGCGGAGCCGCCTCCACACGCACTTTCTGGTGCCAACAATGCATACCGCTGGTGGGATCAGGCTGCACAGGGAAGGTCATGTTCTGATTGACACCAACCTCCTTCCAATGGACCTGAGCCATGTCAGGGTCCTTGCCTTCAAATGGTGCCGGTAATTCTGCCTGACGGAAGAGGAAGCTTGAACCGTCCCTCTCAAGGTTGACCCTCGCCGACGACATGATCTGCCCCCCCACTTGACGGTGCAGACGCCAACGGCCCACGTGATGGGAACAAGCTACGACTCCTGGGTGAATGCCTTCGGTAATCCAGACTCGCGCCACAAAGTAGCCGATTTCGGTGTTGATCCGCGCAAGGCCACCTTGCTCAAGGCCTAATTCCATCCCATCACTGGGATGCACCCAAAGAGGATTGGTGTGACTGATTTCCTGCAACCACTTGGCGTTGGCTGAGCGCGTGTGGATCAAGGTCGGAAGGCGAAATGTAGGCAACAGGGCACGCTCGCCTGCAGCCAGGTCGAGGCCACCGTGATAGACCTGCGATCGGATGTAGCCAGGGGTAGCTTGATCTCCGTGCCCCCACTCATCCATGAAGTCAGCAAAGAACTCAAGCAGGCCCGAGGGCGTGTCAAAGCCCCTCACCTTGCGCCCATCCTTCAACTCCAGTTTGTCCCCAGGGTCGTCATACCGCCGTTGACCCCCGTAGGGCAGCGCGAATGCACCCTTGCGGCGCATGTACTCCAGGGGTTTGAGGTCTTCCTTGGCGGCCGCTTCAGGCAGGCCGGGGACCGAGTGATCGAACACATCGCTCCAATACTCGTCCATGGTCACGGGCTGGCCCGGGTGTTCCTGGGACTCAAACCACTTGCGGATTCCCATACTCCCGTCGGGATCGATCTTCCAGGTCAGGGCGATCCAGAACTCAGCCTCCTCCCAGACCTGGCCCGGATTGGTGCCAAGGGTCGTGGAGCTGGTCTTGCCCTGCAGGCGCGCATATTCACGGCCAACGGGCTGACGAAAACCGATCCAGGCCCCCGCATGAGTCTCTTGACTCATCAAGTCATGTCGCTCTGGCCCCAAACCCATGGGCAAGACCCAGTCTGCCCATTGTGCAGTCTCGTTCCAAGTTGGAGTCAAGGCCACATGGCAGCCAATACGCCCCTCTTCCTCGAACATCTCAATCCAAGAACAACCATCCGGATTGGTCCAAACCGGGTTGTAGACCCGTGTGAAATAGACATCGAGCTTGGAATCTTGATGACGCAAGAGGTGCGGCAACAAGAAACTCATCTCGTAATGCGCCAAGGGGTATTCCTTGGGAAAAAGCACCTCACTCCAGCGCTGATGCTTAGGGGGATTCTTGGAAGGCATGGGGTGCGCCTTATCCCAAGAGTTGGGATTCAAGCCACCAGGCGTTCCAACGGAGCCGGTCAGGGCGTGAAGCAGAAGCAATGCGCGTGCTGTCTGCCAACCACCCTCGTTACCCGCCGCGGTGTTACGCCAAAGATGACTGGTGAACTGTGTCCCCGCTGCAATAATCTGATCCGTGAGGTAACTGACCGTGTCCACCTCGACCTTGCACTCCTCGGCAACGAACTCCGGCGTGTAGCAGTCGTAGTCTTCGGCAATTTTTTCCAAGAAGCGCTCCAGAGTCCCTGCCCCGCCAGGGTCGCTCGCATCAAGCCAGGCCTTCCAGTTGATCCAACTGTCAACGAACGACTTGTTGACCGCATTCCTGCGCAATAGCTCGCGCGCAACCCCTAGGAGCATGGCAGCTTCGGTTCCCGGCCAAGGGGAGATCCAACGATCCGCGTGGGTCGTAGTGTTGGAGAGGCGCGTATCCACCACGGCGATCTTGGCGCCTTCTTCCTTGGCAGAAATTATTCGCTGGGCGTGGGGATTGAAGTAGTGGCCGGTCTCCAAGTGCGCCGAAAGCAACAGCACGAACTTGGCGTTGGCATAATCTGGCGAGGGTCGGTCCGCGCCGAACCAAAGGGTGAACCCCAGCCGCGCTGACGCGCTGCACACATTGGTATGACTGTTGTGCCCATCAATGCCCCAGGCAGCGAGCATGCGCAGTACGAAGTGATCTTCCCCTGGGCGCCCCACGTGGTACATGATCTCCTCATGACGATCCTCCCGTAGTGCTTTCCCAATGCGCCCGCCAATATCAACCAGCGCCTCTTCCCAGGTAGCCTCTTCAAACTTGCCCGAACCCCGCGGTCCCACGCGCTTGAGGGGCATGGTGATGCGCTCCTCATCCTGCACCTGATTGATGGTAGCAGGCCCTTTGGCACAGGTGCGGCCACGCGAACCAGGATGGACCGGATTGCCCTCGAACTTCTTGATCTGCCCGTCGCTCTTGTCCACGAACGCCAGAAGGCCACATGCGGACTCGCAGTTGAAGCAAATGGTAGGGACGCAAGCGAAGTGTGTTTCCTTGCGCTCAGGCCAGGCCTTGGGATCAAGTTCGACCCAGTCGTGCCAGTGCTCTGGAGGCGGCCCAACGGCCAGTTCCCAGGGGGACTTGCGTTGGTAGGGGCCTGATTGAGATGCGGTGTCGGTCATGATGGAGGGGCTAGGAAATCGGCAGGGCCTGGCCGGCGCGCACCAGCAGATCTTTTTCGGTCCAAAGGCCCACCAAAGCCAGCACGCCAGCGAGGGCAGCGGGCCCTTCGGAGAGCAGCGCCAAGGGCAATAGAATGCCAGCGACCACTCCAACTCCCCAGTGACTGACCTTGTAGGGGCCGCGAGTAATCAGTTGCGAGGTTCGGTGGTACTCAGATTCGCGATTCTTCGGGGCCAGCCTGCCCTCAAACAAGGTCATCAGTAGATGCAAAGCAAGAGTAACGCCCAGTGAAAGGCGCATGAATTCATGGGCTGAACTATCGAGGGCAAGGCCCAGTGAATGCGCCAACAACAGACAACTCGAACCCGCAACCCCAGCTTGCAGGATCAGATGAGCCCACATCCCTCTGCGCATCCAAAGCACCCGCCCCTTTGCTTGGGCGAACAAGAATCCAGTGTATCCTGCGGTAGCGGCACCAAGCACGACCAGCGCCACCGTAATGACCATGGCTGGCATGCGACCAAGTTCCAGGCCAAACAGTTCCAACAGGAGTGCAAGGGTCAAGAGTCCCCCAAAAGCCCCAATAATGTAGCTGCCTCGCACCAACCACGACTTCCAATTGGGGCGCAGCAAGATGTAGAGGAACCTCTCGGGACGCTTGAGGTCAAGCACCAACAGAAGACCGGTCAGGGACAGGAAGATCAAGGAAATGAGAAGTGCGCCGAGACCGGAGGCTCCAATTTTCAGGGTTCCTGTACTGGGATCGGCACTATTCCAGGCGGCCAACAAGGCCAGGGGAAATGCGCCCGCCGCAATCGACTTGGTCCACAGATAGCCTGTGATCTTCCAACCCCAGAGCATCTTGCGCGGCACATCGTAAACCGTGCGCGCGCTGGACTCTTCGCGAGCCTTAGTCTCTGCAGCACGGAAGGACTCCGCATCGGCTCTCTCACCACTAAGGTCCTCAGACCAGATCGATCCGTGGGATTGATTGGTCAAACCAGGGTCAATTCCCGCCGCAGAGACCTCTGCATAGAACACATTGGGAACGGTCCCCGCTTCGGGCTTCCGAACCTCCAACTGGCGCTCCCGCTTGAGTCGCGACACCAAACTATTCGGATCATCGAAGTCCCCGGGAATGATCGCTTCCGTTGGGCATACAACCGCACAGGCAGGAGCCAGGCCGATCGCGGTGCGATGAGCACAGAAATGACACTTCTCCGCCAACCCCGAAGACGGATTGATGTAGAGCGCATCGTATGGGCAGGCGTGCATGCACGACTTGCAGCCAATGCAACTGTTTGGGTCAACCTCCACTACCCCGTTGGCGCTCTTGCCAAGCGCAGAAGTAGGGCAGATGTCCACGCAAGGGGGTTCTTCGCACTGATTACAACGCAGAACCGAGAAACCCCGGCGAACCGAAGGGAACTCGCCCTGTTCGGTGTACTTGACCCAGGTACGAAAGCTCCCGAGAGGCACATCGTTTTCGGATTTACAAGCAACGGTGCAGGCGTGGCAGCCAATGCAGCGCGAGTGGTCGATGACAAATCCTAATTGCACACGGATATTCCTCTTCTTGGGCGGTGATTGTAGGGGCTCGAGTCCTGAGGCGTAGTCACAATCAAGGAGACTCTTACGAACCCTCAGAACTTCACTCCAATCGCCTCCGCCAAGTCCGTTGGGCAAAACAGAATCCCAACCCCACAGTCGCTCTCTGCGCCCGTATGGGGACTTCTCCCCGCACGCAACCGGGCGCGCGTCCTGACCCCGCCCAAAGAGCGGGTATAATCCGCCGCCCTCCCCAGGTACCCCCCCCATGACTCATCTAGCCCTAATGCTGGCCCTCGCGATCCACCAGGATCCAGCCATCCGGCCACCCGAGTTGCCAACGCCACCGATCATCGAAGACATCTCGCGCATGGATCCCGAGGTGGTCGCCACTCTCAACCGCGCCTTGCAGGATGTGCTCAAGGCCAACTTGGAGCACCCGGATGAAAGCGCCGATGATCGCACGGCCCGGGGTCAGGCCTGGTCCCAGATGGGCCTGGCGTATGAGGCCAACACCATTTGGTCCCTGGCCCTGCCCTGCTACAAACAGGCCATCGAGTTGCTGCCCCAGAAACCCGAGTGGGTCTATCGACTCGGCGCCTGCCAGCATGCGGCTGGCGACCTGGTCAGAGCACTAGATTCATTCCGCGCCGTGGCTCCCAGGTTGTTGAATACGGCGGTAGTTCAAGCTCGGCTCGGCGAGACCGCGTTGAGCATGGGCAAGACCAAAGAGGCCGAGAGTGCCTGGCGTCAGGCAATTGCCTCAGAAGCAGAACTCGGGGGAGACATCCGATTCCCTGAGAACCGCGTGGGGCTGGCACAGGTAATGATCGAGAAAGAGTCCTGGGAAGAGGCTGCAACCTTGCTACGTGAGGCTCTGACCATCAACCCAGCTTACACCCACGCTCACTACCTTCTTGGTCTGGTGCTCGCCGAACTTGGCGATGAGGAGGGTTCGTCATTCGAGCTCAAGCGAGGACTCAATGCGTTCCCGGTCTTTCCTCCGGACCCCCACCGGCCCCTGCTAGCCAAGTGGACGGCGGGTTTTGGCAAGCGTATGGGCAGCATCGAGAGCATGCTTGCCAGCGGTGATGCAGACGGTGCACTGACAGCTCTCACAGTCATTCGCACCGAGCGCGGGCCAAACATGCAGGTTCTAAACATGCTGTCCCGTGCCCATCAACAGTTGGGAGACCATGAACAAGCGCTCAAGCTGCTGGAAGAGAGCACCTTGATTGATCCTAAGGCCTATATCACCCAAACGGACATGGCAGTCGTGCTGCTCAACATGTCTTCCAACCCAGCCAACGCCGCCCGCCGAATGGAGCTCATAACCCGCGCTCGCACGACTGCGGACAAAGCCATCCAACTAGCTCCTCATATTGGACGCACGTGGTACTACCGAGGATTGGTGGAACAGGTGAGCATCGATCCAAATGATCCCGAGGCTGCCAAACAGAGCGGGCAGATTGCCTTGGCCAATATGCAGCGGGCCCACATGCTAGGCTGCACCGAACCTCAGCTCTTCGAGTTGCTCGCGCAGATCTACGCAAACCAGGGTAAACATCGTGAGATGGAGAAATTCGCCCTAGCTCATACCGCCCACTCCCCCGAGAATCCCATGGCCTGGGTATTCTTGGCCCGAGCGCGCTACACGATGAACAACTGGGACGGAGCCCGACAAGCCGCCAAGCACGCTTCCTCCGTATCCGGCAATGCCCCAAATGTTGTCACCTTCCAAGAACAACTCGAAGCCGCCCTCAAGCAGGCGGGACACTAGATACGTGCACCTCTCAATTCTTCTCCTGACATCCATGGTCGCCGTACAGGACCAGGCGCCCGCCCCCTGGTTCACGGACATCGGTGAGGCAGCTGGTTTCTCATTTTCGCATGTTAGCGGTGCTCGCGGTGAGTACTGGTTCCCGGAGATCATGGGCGGAGGAGTTGGGCTTTTGGACTACGACGGGGATGGCCTTCTGGACATCTATTGTGTTCAATCTGGCTATCTACCTGATGCCGAAGGCAACCAGCCGGACAGCCCTCCCAATCAACTCTTCCGCAATCTGGGCATTGACCAGGAAACCGGTCTGCCACACTTTGAAGATGTCACCGAACTGGTCGGTGTAGGCGACACCAAGTACGGCATGGGCGTTGCCTGCGGTGACTATGATCGGGACGGAGACATGGACCTGTTTGTGACCAACGTAGGCGTGAATGTCCTGTACCGTAACGAGGGCCCTGACAAACAAGGAGTCGTACGCTTCAAGGACATTACCAAGAACTCAGGCACGGAAGATGTGCGCTGGGCAACCAGCGCGGCTTTCCTGGATGTTGACGGCGATCGGGATCTGGACCTGTATGTGGTCAACAACCTGCTCTGGCACGCTTCCACCGAAACCGCCTGCTTCAACTATTTCTCCGAGCGGGACTACTGCAGCCCAAACAACTACAACGCAGCCAGCCCGGATGCCCTGTTCATCAAGGGACGCACACGCTTTCAGGACTGGACGCCCACCTCCGGTTTGGACGCAGCCTTCGGCAACGGCCTTGGAGTTGCACCGGCCGACTACGATCAGGACGGCAAGGTTGATATCTATGTGGCCAACGATGCCACACCCAACAACCTCTGGCACAACAAAGGGAGAGGCAAGTACATCGACAAGGGACTCTTGCTGGGATGCGCGGTCAATGGAAACGGAACGCCCGAAGCTGGCATGGGCGTGCAGTGGGTGGATGTAGATCAGGACGGGGATTTGGACCTGTTCATGACGCACCTTCGCCGTGAAACCAACACCTTCTATATGAATCGCCGAGGACGCTTCACTGACAAGACCAACGCCACGGGAATGAACGCCACCAGTTTGAAATACACGGGTTTCGGCATGGGCTTCCATGACTACGACCTGGACGGACACCTCGACCTCTATGTGGTCAACGGCGCCGTTCAAGCCTGGCGTCAAGAGGAGATCTTCGCCGAAGATCCCTACGCAGAACCCAATCACCTCTTCCGCGGTATGGGCGGCATCCGCTTCGAAACTATCGCCAATGGCGGTGAAACCGAGCACACAGCGGGTACCAGTCGCGGCGCGGCCTTTGGAGACCTCGACAATGACGGGGACGTGGATGTGGTCTATGTGGATCGAGACGGAAGGGCCAAGCTGCTCCTGAACAACGCAACGGGACACTGGATTGGATTTCGCATGCTGGACAAGCGCGGGGACGAAGTTCCGGGGGCGATGATTGGCGTCACGCATGGGGGTAAGACCATCTGGCGTCTAGCTGACCCCGCCTACAGCTATCTGGCCAGCAATGATCCGCGAGCCCACTTCGGACTGGGAGCCTCAGACGAGATCGAAGCCATCAGCGTTCGCTGGCCCTCAAGCAAGATCGAAGAATTTGCTCCCCTGGCAAGCGGCGCCTACCACGTGCTGCGCGAAGGGCATGGACTTGACCATAAGTAAGATCAATGAGGCCTGTAGGCCCTGAACCAATCCATGGGTGACCCCTCAAGAACGTCCATGAAGAAGCAGCTTGGCCTAGGCAGTGTCTACGCCATTGCTACCGGTGCGACACTGAGTGCGGGTCTTTTTCTCCTCCCTGGACTCGCGGCTCAGCAGGCAGGACCGGCGGTGGTGCTTTGCTACCTGCTGGCAGCGGTACCCCTCATCCCGGCCATGCTATGCATCGTCGAGTTATCTACAGCCATGCCCCGCGCAGGTGGGTCGTATTATTTTCTGGAGCGCAGCCTAGGTCCCATGTTGGGGACCATTGGAGGCTTCGGCACCTGGCTGGCCATCGCTCTGAAGACCAGCTTTGCGCTAGTGGGTCTGGCCGCAACTGTAGCCCTGTTGTTTGAGCCTCGGCCATGGCTGCTCAAGTCCCTGGCGGTGGGCTTTGCAGTGATCTTCGCAGCCTTGAACGCAATGGGAGCCCGTCACTCTGGAAGACTGCAAAAAATCCTGGTGATCTGGCTGCTAACCATTCTCGTGATGTTCTTGGTTACCGGTCTTCCCGAGGTGCAAATAGAGCACTTCAATGGATTTTTTGATGCGGGGCACGAGTCCATCCTGGCCACAGCGGGTTTGGTCTACATCAGTTATGTGGGGGTCACCAATGTGGCCAGCGTCTCGGAGGAAGTATCTAACCCTGAGCGAAATCTGCCCTGGGGCCTATTTCTCTCCCTGTTCACCGCCCTGTTGATCTATGCATTAGCCACGACGGTCATGGTCGGTGTCCTTCCAGCCGCCCAACTGGCAGGCAACATGACCCCCATGTCAACAGCTGCTGAAGTTATTGGAGGGCGCACAGGGATGATCGTGATCTCTGTGGGCGCGGTCTTGGCTTTCTTCTCTGTGGCCAACGCGGGGATCATGGCCGCCTCGCGCTATCCCCTTGCCATGGGCCGTGATGATCTAGTGCCTTCGGCCCTCGCGCGCCTGGACAAGAATGGCACGCCCCTGGTTGCGATCCTGACAACTGCCACTTTGATCATCGCGATGATTCTGTTCTTCGACCCAATCAGAATCGCCAAGCTCGCCAGCGCCTTCCAGTTGATGATGTTCGCCTTGCTGTGTTTCGCGGTTATCATCATGAGAGAGAGCGGCCTGGCCAGCTACGATCCCGGCTACCGCACGCCCCTTTACCCGTGGATTCCAATCTTCGGCATGCTCTCGCCCTTCTTCTTGATTTTTCAGATGGGCTGGTTGCCCACAGCTTTCAGCCTCGGCTTGATTGCTGCAGGCATCGGCTGGTTCCGATTCTACGGCGCAAGTCGCGTGGAACGCACAGGCGCGATCTACCATGTGTTTGAACGCCTCGGCCGTTCTCGACACGACGCTCTGGACAAGGAACTGCGCACAATTCTGAAAGAGAAAGGATTACGCGATGAAGACCCCTTCGAAGAAGTGGTCTTGGGAGCTCATGTAATCGAAGTGGACGCTGTTCCCGATTTCGATCAGTTGATTGAACAAGTAGCACAAGACTTGGCCATCCAAACCGGCAGCCCCAAACAGTACTTCGTAGAAGGCTTCCGCAAGGGAACCAAGATGGGCGCGACTCCCGTAGCCAAAGGTATCGCACTGCCCCACATGTACATGCCGGATCTGGAGCGACCCCTGCTTGTGCTTGTGCGGTCTGTCAAGGACTTTCAGATTCTTGCGGGAGATGTCTTTGGCAAGACCCAGCTCACGGACGCGGTCCACGCAGCCTTCTTCCTGGTCAGCGCGAAAGACGATCCCAGCCTCCACCTACGCATGTTGGCGCAACTTGCCAATCGCATCGATCGAAAAGACTTCGACTCTGCCTGGCGCTCAGCCCCCAATGAAATGGCCCTACGCGAGGTCTTCCTGCGCGATGACCGTTACCTCTCATTGCGACTGGTAGCCAAGACAGAAACTGCGGACTGGATCAACCGTCAGTTGTTTGAGTTGGGGCTGCCGGATGGCTGTCTTGTGGCCGCCATTCGCCGCCGCCATTCGACCCTGGTGCCCAAGGGAGCGACACGCCTAGAAGAAGGGGATCGACTGTTGCTCTTTGGAGAGCCCAAGGCCCTCACAGCAGTCCGCAAACAACTGGGATTAAGCAGCACAACCGCCTTGAAGTGACAAAATGAGCAATCCCGAAGAATTCGCGGCGGCCCTGGATGCGGCCGAACAATCGATCGACTGGAAGAGCCTGGAAAACATCTATTGCTCTGACGGTGGTGCGGGTTTTTTCTCGGAAGAGGCCATCAATGCAACACGTACTGCTGGACTGCTATTTGCTAGCGACCTAGGGGAACACCTTAGCCCCAGGGGCCGCAGCATGTATGTGGGCGCCGGGGTCGCTGAACTCGCACCGCTGGTATTCGAGGCCACCATGCTGAGCCGCAGGGTGACCGTCCACGGTCTTCCTGGACTCGAACTTGAACAGCTCAAAGGCGCCATGCAAGCGGTGTCAGAAGTAACGCAAATAGACACTCCTCGGGTCACCTCCGACCCAATTCGCCCTGCAGAAACCGGCCAGGTTGACCACTTGTGGTTTGTATCGGTCTTGACGGACCCCGAAGCCTTCCCAGCCCTCCACAACAGGCTCTATGACCGCCAAGGTGGCCCATTGCAAGTGTCAGGCGGACATCCCAAGGCGGAGCGGGCCCGAGCCGATACCCTCGTACGCCTGGCCCTCGGAAGCCTGACCACAAAGGCGATCCTGACGACTTCAGACGAAGAATTGCCAATCTTCGAAGCCATTGGGACTGACATGGGCCTACGAATAGTCAGCCCTACCGTATCTCGTTTGACCGGAATTGTAGGGGATCCAGTGCGACACCATCGGGTGATCAATGACCGAACACAGAAGTAACCGGATAGTGAACACAATAGAGCATCGAACGTGACAGCCACTCCAGCACAACCAGGGAACTTCGATTACGGTGATCCACAGCTCTTTGTGAACCGGGACCTATCGGTCCTGGAATTCAATCGAAGAGTCTTGACCCAAGCCCTCGACCCTAGCGTACCCCTGCTGGAGCGACTTCGTTTCCTGACAATATCCTCCACCAACCTTGACGAGTTCTTTGAGGTCCGCGCAGCCTCCCACCGAGAAGCGGCCATCCACGGAGCTTCGCAGTTGACTCTTGATGGTCGCACGCCAGAAGAAACGCTGGCTGCGATCGCAGAAGTGGCCGAAGTCCTGGTCCATGACCAGTACAAAGCCCTCAACAAGGTAATCCTGCCAGCCCTCGCAGAGGAAGGAATCCACTTGGTACGACGTTCTCAATGGAATCCGAGCCAACAGGAATGGATTCTCGACCATTTCCGCAATCAGGTCTTACCGGTCTTGACCCCCATGGGTCTGGACCCAGCGCACCCATTCCCACGTATTCTCAACAAGTCCCTCAATTTCGTGGTAATCGTTGAAGGAGAAGATGCCTTCGGCCGCGACGCAGGCATCGCAATCGTTCAAGTTCCTAGGGCACTGCCCAGAGTTCTGCGTATCCCGGGTAGTGAGCCTGGTACGGGAATGCACCTGACCATGCTCTCCTCGGTAATCCACGCCCATGTAGGAGAACTGTTCCCGGGCATGACAGTCAAAGGTTGCCACCAGTTCAGGGTGACGCGTAATGGGGACCTGTGGGTCGACGAAGAAGAGGTAGAGAATCTCCTACAAGCCCTGCGCGGTGAACTGCCCGAACGACAATTCGCCGACGCCGTGCGCCTGGAACTCGCCACCGACTGCCCTGATGAACTCGCTCAATTTCTGTTGCAGAGATTTGACCTGACCGAAGCTGAACTCTATCGAGTGGACGGTCCGGTCAATCTGCACCGCTTGAGCGCTCTGTTGGACATGGTCGATCGGCCAGATCTCAAGTACCCGCCGTTCATGCCGCACATACCCAAGGGAGTCGGTCCTGACGACTGTATTTTTGCCACCTTGCGCGCGGGTGATATTCTGTTGCACCATCCCTATGAGTCCTTTGGTCCAGTAGTCGAGTTCCTTCGCAAATCCTCCGAAGACCCCGATGTGCTCGCGATCAAGCAGACCCTTTATCGCACCGGCGCAGACTCCCCCATTGTCGCCGCACTGATGACGGCGGCACGCGCGGGCAAGCAGGTTACCGCGGTGATTGAATTGCGAGCCCGCTTTGACGAGGCGCGCAATATCGGCCTCGCCACTCAACTGCAAGAAGTCGGTGCCAGTGTGGTCTACGGAATTGTGGGCTACAAGACCCACGCCAAGATGATGATGATCGTGCGGCGAGAACAAGGCAAGCTACGCCGCTATTGCCACCTGGGGACGGGCAATTATCATGTGGGGACAGCGCGAGCCTATACAGACATCAGCTACCTCACCTCACGGCCTGAACTTGGCGAGGACGTACACCAGGTCTTCCTTGAGCTGACTGGTTTGGGCGAAGAACAAGCCCTCAACCGAATCCTGCAAAGTCCCTTCACTCTGCAGAAGTCCATGCTGGATCACATCCGTGCGGAAGCCAATGCGGCCCAGGCCGGACAACCAGCGCGAGTCGTCGCAAAGATGAACGCCCTGACCGAGGCCACGGTAATCCAGGCCCTCTATCTCGCCTCTCAAATGGGCGTTCAGATCGATTTGATCATACGCGGGGCCTGCTGTCTACGTCCCGGCGTCAAGGGGCTCTCCGAGAACATTCGTGTTCGATCCGTCCTCGGGCGCTTCTTGGAGCACAGCCGTCTGTTTTGGTTTTATGCCGGCGGAAATGACATTCTGTTTGCGTCGAGTGCGGACTGGATGAGCCGCAACCTGAAGCGCAGAGTAGAAACGTGTTTCCCTATTGAGGACAAGCAATTGCGAGACCGGCTCACACAGGAGGATCTCTTCAACTACTTGGGTGAAGATGTGCAAGTTTGGAAGATGCAGTCAGACGGCACCTACATTCGCAATGGCCAGGGCCAGGAACCGCCCCTGTCCCACCCCCAAGATCGTTTGCTCGATAAACTCTGCGGCTCACTCCACCGTGAGGACGAACCCGGCCTCCCTGGCCAGGTCTGATTCCATTTTCAGATCGACGTGGGTCAACGGGTGCGCTTCAAGCCACCCTTCAGAGAACTTCAGCTGCAGATGGTCCACGTCTTCACCAAGGTTTACGCCTGGGCGTTCGATATCTCCAGTTCCACGACCACGATGCAGAGCAACACCAATGCGTAACAAGATCGCAAGACGCTTCAGGACCAGCTGCCAGGGTTCAGAGTCGCGCTCCATATAGCTGATACGAAAACGTTTGCGGTGCAAGTGCACGAGAGTCGCGACCCGACGCTGATCCTCGCGAGAGAACCCAGTCAAGTCGGCATTCTCCACGAGGTAGGCCCCATGGTGGTGGTATCCGGAATAGGAAACCGAGAGTCCAACCGCATGCAGCCAAGCAGCCCAAGACAGTAGATCCCGATGCTCATCAGTGAAACTCCATGCTCCCTGCAGCGCATCAAACAACTCAGTTGACATGGACCTGACACGCGAGGCCTGAGTCTCATCTACCCCAAGTCGCAATCCAAGAGCAGTCACAGAACCGGAACGCACATCCGCATGGTGCAACCGTCCTAGGAGATCATGCAATAGCCCCTCACGCAGGGCTCCAGGCGAAGGATGGAGTTCCTCCAAACCAAGACCATCAAAAAGCCCCTGCACAATTGCAATCCCTCCGGGCAGGACCAGCTTGCGGTCTTCCTTTAGGCCCGAGAGATCCAGCTCCTCAACCGTTCTCTGTCGTAAGACCTCATTCACCAGGGACTGCAGCCCGTCTGCTGTGATGCTTCCATCACCCCAGTCGTTCTGAGCAAGAATCTGTGCAGTAGCGTGCACAGTGCCCGAAGATCCAACAACTTGCTCCCAGCCACGGTTGCGCAAAGCAGTTGCAACGGGTTCCAGTTGACGACGTGCTTCAGTAATCGCTCTCTCAAAGGCTCTCTTCGTAATCCGTCCGTTGGGGAAATACTCCTGCGAAAAAGTCACGCAACCCATCTTCAGGCTCTCTTCAACCTGCGACTCGAAATCGACCCCTATGATGCACTCGGTGCTCGCGCCGCCGATATCGATTACCAACCTACGTCGCCCATCACCAGCGAGGCTGTGGGCGACCCCCAAGTAGATCAGCCTGGCCTCCTCGCGGCCACCCAGAATCTCAATGCGCTGGCCCAGAGCCTCCTCTGCGCGTCCATGAAAGTCATAAGAGTCGCGCGCTGCCCTGAAAGTTGCCGTGCCCACGGCTCGCACCCGGGTGGCCGGAATCTCGGCAATGCGCTGCCCAAAACGTTCAAGACAGGCAAGCGCCCGCTGTTTGACCTCCTCTTCGATGCCGCCATCAGGGCGCAGGCCCTCGGCCAGGCCCACGCGATCGCGCAGCCGGTCAATCAGGACCGGAGGCCCTTCGCTCTCACGAGCCACCACCATATGAAAGCTGTTGGAACCCAGGTCAACCGCGGCAAGAGTGCTTGATTTCGAAGGACCGTCTGCCATGGCGCAAGTCACTTGCCGGTCAGATCTGACAACTGGGCGATGCGTTCGTCCACCGCGCCGCCATCCAGGGCTTGAGCCGCAAGGTCAACACCTTCAGCCAATGTCATGGACATGCCCACGGTTTTCAAAATCACGCCAGCTCCCATCAAGCAGGCATCGCGTGCAGAATTGTTATCTCCCCTCAATACTCCCTTGACGACCTTTTGCGCATCCAACACCAGGTTTGCATTATCACAAGCACCCTGTTCGTCTTCGGGTGGACCATACATGGGCAATTCTGGTTCGGAGTCATGGTCCAATCCAAAATCTCTGGGCTCCACGGTCATTGGAACCAGATGATTCTGATCCAGAGCAACACCTCGAGTCCGGCGCGAAACCCATGGGACGATCCCACCATCAACACCTTGCAAGGCCGTGCCACGAGGATGGCCCAGAGCCTGAATAACTTCCACTGCAGTACCAAGCACAGGTCCGTGCATAGCTCCCAAGACCACCGCGGCATGGGCGGGCGAAAGGAGCTTCTCCAGGGTCGAGAGAGGCGTACGCAAGACAACTTCCTTGCGTGCACGACGCGTATGCAAGAGGCCCGGCAACATACCAGTGGCAGACAGCGCGGCAAAACGACCCTTGACGACCCAAGATTCTGCTTCCATGGGATCCCAGGTCATTTGCAAGCCTAGGCCCTGCACTACATTTGATGCGGTCAAGCCGCGCAGGGGTGGCACGCTCTGGTCACTGATCAAGAGGACGCGCGCTCCCGCAGACGCCGCAATCAGACCGCAAAGAGCATCCAAAGGTGGATGCTTAACCTGTCCATCATGGGGCGGACAGATGCAGACAAGCCCTTCCATGTCACGACATGGAATGTTGGCCACACCTCGTGCCGCCAATGCAAAACCAGTGAGTTCTTCTACTGTCACGCCCTTCCAACGCAAGGCGATCAAGAATGCCCCCACTGTGATTTCGCTTTCACCTCCAGAGAGGATCGAGGTCATTGCCCGGAAAGCCTCATCTTGGGTCAGGTGCCGGGAGATCCTAGGCTCTTCACCAAGCACGCGTAAGAGATGACGCAGGGGCATGGTTGGGAGTGTAGCGACCCGCGCGGCCGGATACCTCACGGGTCACTGAGATGCTCGTCGAAATACCCGCAAAGGCACCCCCTCTGGGCCTGGCTCAGCCGTCGCCGCCTCCCAGCCAGCGCGCCGGACGCTTCACCAACGTGAGTTTCCAGGGCGTTCAGTGCATGAACCTCCCCGCTCCCGGTTCCTGTGGATTGGTCCAGCGTCAAGTAGCGGTCATGCTGCACCATCCCTGCGCTGACATGAAAGGTATCTAGATCAATCCGCGCTCAAGGCCATCCACGACGGAAAGGCCCCACTCCCGTAGGCCCCTGACGACGGGCAACCGCATGCAGCGGCCGGGGGCTGCCAAACCATGCTCCATGGACTCAACCTCCGCGGTCTGCTTCGTCCATGACATCGGCCTCTCCGGTCGACCTGATGCTGGCCCGACGTCCGGACGTGCGAGTAGCGACACTCGAAGGTAGCTCGCCTCTAGCGATCCAGCTCTCCCGCTCCCATGCCCGTGCGATCCGGGTTGGCCGGACGTGCGGGCGGCGTGTAGGCCCGTTCAGTGCTCAGCTCCAAGAGCATCTGCTCGATGGCCTTGGCCAGTTGAGGATCGGCCCCGTCCTGCATCAGTGCAGGGTCGTCCAATACCTCGATGTCCGGGGCGACGCCGTAACCTTCGACGCCCCAGGTACCATCCAGCTCAAAGAAACCAAAGGAAGGAATGGCCAATGTCGCGCCGTCGATCAAAGACGGGCTGCCGGAGTAGCCCACCAGGCCGCCCCAGGTGCGCGTGCCGATCAACTTGCCTAATCCAGCCTGACGGAACAGGTACGGGAACATGTCCCCACCGGAACCTGCGTCGCGGTTGATCAGCATGCACTTGGGGCCCTGGTGACTGTCCCGGGGAGTGGGCCAGTTCATGCCCCAACGGCGCCCCCAGTAGTTGGTGCGCGGACGGTTGAGCGCTTCGATCTCACGGTTGGGGAAGGAGCCCCCACCATTCCAACGCTCGTCTATGATCAAGGCATCCAGGTGCGCCTGACCGTAGAGTTGGCGGAAGAAGTCGTTACGGCCGCGGGAACCCGTATCGGGCACGTAGATGTAACCCACGCGGCCCCCGGAGTCCTTCTCCACTGTGGCGCGATTGGTCTCAATCCAGTTTCTGTAGCGCAAGCCCCTCTCGCTCGTGAGCGTCTTGACCTGTACCCGGCGCGCCTGGTCGTCCAGGATCGGTGTGCTCGAAACCGTCAGTTCGACGGCTTGGCCTCCCTTGCCCACGAAGGCGGCCCAGGGGTCGACGGAAGTATCCATCGGAACGCCGTCCACCGCCAAGAGATAGTCGCCCTCGTGAACGTCCACTCCTGTCTTGCTCAGGGGACCGCGGGCATCCGCGTCCCAGACTCCCCCTTCGATGATCTTGGTGATGCGGTAGGCACCGTCCTCCAAACTGTAGTCGCAACCCAAGAGGCCTACACCAACCCGCGGACCTCTCTCCATGGGACCGCCGCGTACGTAGGTGTGCCCGCAGTTCAGCTCAGCGACGATCTCACGCAGAACGTAGTCCACATCATTGCGCGTCACGCAGAAGTCGATCATCGGACGGTATGCATCGTGCACGGCTTTCCAATCGACACCGTGCATGTTCTCCGCATAGAAGTAGTCCCGGAACAGGCGCCAGGCATCCGTGTAGAGTTGGGGCCACTCCAGTCGCGCATCGATCCAGGTGTCCATGCCGTTGGTCTTGACGCTCTTGGGCGAACTATCCTCCTTCGCCTTGCCGATGGACAGCGCGCTACTACGCAACAACAAGAGCTTCTTGCCATCGCTTGAGAGGCTGAAGCGCCCTCCGTCGGTGACGCTCTTCTCGGTTTGGTCGTCGTCGGTCAAGCCGTAGAGCTTGATACCACCATCGTTGCCCCGTCGGTTGTAGAGCAATTGACCCTTGTGGTTGACCGCCAGGTTGCCGAAGCTGCCCGCGCTAACCGGAAGTTGTAGGGCACGCCGTTCGAAGCCCTGGATGTCGATCTCGACCACTTCTGCGGGTTCGTCTACGTCCTCGTCCGCCTCTTCGTCTGCGGGTTCGTCTACGTCCTCGTCCACCTCTTCGTCGGCGGGCTCGTCATCATCTTCGTCAGAGTCGGAATCAGAATCAGGGCCTTGCTGCTCGTCGTCAGCCTCGTCGTTGCCTTCTTCCTCGTCCTCTTCGCCCCAGGTCTCCTCATCGCTCTCTTCGGCCCAGGGGAACTCCACATCCTTGCGCAGGGGAACAGCCAAGAGTACCTGGGCATTCTCGTACACGTAGTTTGAGTCGATGGCCGACTGACGCTGACCATTGAAGTTGCGCACGCTGGCGAAGTAGAGATAGTCCCCCTTGCGGTCGAACACTGGATTCGAGTCGCTGAACATGTTGCTAGTCACGCGCTCCAAAACCCCCGAGGCCGTGTCGTACAACATGATCGAGGACCCCAATGCACTGGCACCGGGCGTGCTGTAAGTGAGCCAACGGGAGTCGTGGGACCAGTTTAGCCCCACTCCCCATTCGGCGTTGCCATGCTGATCCACCCGGGTGGTCGTGGCAGCCTCGATGTTGTGCAAGTAGATCGTCCCCGAACGGTCGCTGTACGCGATCTGCTCGGAGTTCGGCGACCAGATAGGCTGGTACTTGTAGCCTTCAGTGTTCTGAGTCAACTGGCGCGTCTCGCCACGACCGTCGGATTGAGTCAGGGTCAACTCGTATTCGCCGCTGGCGTCCGAAAAGTAAGCCACCCAACGCCCATCCGGACTCCAGGAAGGGTCGCGCTCCGCAACCCCATTCGAATGGGTCAGGTTGCGGGGTTTGCCCTTATCCGCGGGCAAGGTCCAAATGTCGCCACGGGCCTCCACCGCCACGCGCTTGCCCGTGGACGAAAGACCGGCGGCGCTGATCGAACCGGACACATCCACCATGCGCGGGCGAATCGACTCGCGGGCGCCGGGGATTTTCACCGAAACCTGACGGGCCTGACCGCTACCGAGGTCGAGCAGGAACAGCCCGGCATTGTTTTGAAAGACGATCTCGCCCTGCCCCTTGTCCCCTGGACCAATCGCCGGCCACTTCACGTCGAAATCCGTGAAGCGCGTGATTTGACTGAGTTCGCCGCTCTGGGCGTCGGACTTCCAAACGTTGAGCCGTTGCTCACTTCCGCGATCCGACACGAAATACAGGTCATCCCCATGCCACATCGGAAAGCTATCGGTGCCCTCCCAATGGGTCACCCTGTGCGAAGTCTTATCCTGTAGATCGAAGAGCCACACATCCGAGGCCGTCCCCCCCAGATAGCGCTTCCAGTTGCGATTGTCCCGACTGTTCGGGGTGTAGGCCAACATGCGCCCATCGGCACGGATGGTGCCGTTCGCACCATAAGGAATGGACACCTTGGTGGGCAGTCCGCCCGTGGCTGGCACGGTAAACATCTGTGCCGCTCTACGCTGTCCCGTGAACGCCGAGGTGGAGAACACCAACCTCCCGTCCGCAGTCCAGTCCGTGAACTGATCGCTACCTGGGTGATGGGTCACTCGAAAAGGAATGCCCCCATCCACGTTCATGGTGTACAGGTCGCTATCCCCTTCATAGTTGCCGCTGAAGGCGATGGTCTTCCCGTCGGCACTGAAGCGCGGGTTGCGCTCGGCCCCCGCTGGGCTCGCCAAGGGTGTTGCCAAACCACCGGCACGGTCCACCAGCCAGAGATCGTTGGCGTAGACGAACACAATCTGAGCTTGACTGACATCGGGATAACGCAACATGCCGGCCTGGCCTACTTGGGCATAACCGGGGGAAGCGACAGAAAGAGTGATCGCCAAGAGGGAGAGCAACGACGATCGACAGCGGGTATTCATGACAGTGCGGGAAGGGGATCAAGGAAACAAAAGTCGCCACAAATTTACCCGGGAGCGAGTGCCTCGAAAGTCCTCCCAACCATTATTGTGAGTAGGGCGGCCAAGTTTGACCTGCCCTTTGCACTCGGGCAGCGACTCGCGGAGATAGAGTCAAGAACTGAGAGGCAGCCTTACCTCACGCACACCAACCGCAAGGCATCCGAGAAGACATAGAAACGTGCCCAGCTTCGCCATAAGTGCCGTGAAGCATCTTCGGCCGGATACTCATAGGCACGTCTAGAGCCAGGGCATAAGAGACACAGGGGTACTGAGCGAGGGGGAGAAGCGCTGTCGTCGCAACTCCTAGCTCATGCAGCGCGGGGGTGCCCCTTGGTCCGAAACCTCGCCTTCCACACGAATCACCCTATCTGTGGATCGCCGAAGACCCGTCGCCTTTCCCGGAGCCCTCTTTAGGCGGATCAACGGGCGGATCCTCTGGAGCAGGGGGCGGCGGGTCTCCTCCACCGTCGGCGGGAGGCGGCTCTTCAGCGGGCGGATCTTCGGGGGTCTCCTCCGGAGGGTCAGCTTCCTCCTCAGGTGTCTCAATGATCTCCTCATCGCGCTCACCGGGCACAACTGGTTCTTCGGGCGCAATCTCCTCCACCGGGCGTGGGCGAATGTGGGCCAGATAGAGTTCGGCCTCTTTGTCATAGACCATGCGACCTCCGACCACAGACCACTGAACAAAGGTCTTGTAGTGCAAAAGGTCGCCGTCAGTGATAATCAAATCCGCGTCCTTGCCTACTTCAATGGTACCCAGGCGATGCTCAAGGCCAAGCAAGCGGGCGGGAACTTGAGTCATGGAAGCGATTGCCACGTCCTCGGGCAGACCGCCACGTACCGCGAAAGCAGCTTCCACAGGCATGTGCATGATATCCCGACCCACGATACCGCCCATACTGATACCAGTGGAGGCGGGGACAACCGCGACCTGCACGCCATGGCGATGTAGGATCGCTGCGTTCTCGATTGAGGCTCCCCCAGGGCGCACCAGGTTCTCACTCTTGTTACGGCGTTCTCGTGCTTGAACAATCGCGGTTGCGCCCGCCCGCCCGAGTTCCGCCGCCACAATCCATCCCTCGCGACAGCCCTGGATCACCGGACGGAATCCATAACGCTGAGCGAGTTGAGCAATAGCCAAGAGATCCTGCTGACTGTCCGCGCGAAACATTGCACGTGCGGTGCCCTGCAAGACCTTGAGGGTGTTGCTGTCCACGCCGCTCTTCTTAGGTTCTTTGAGATCCTTGTTGGACTTGACCTCATTCTCCCAAGTACGCAGCTCACGGAGGTACGCCTCAGCCCCGTCGAACTTGATGCGCAGAGACTTACGGCCTCCGGGGTTCGAAAGGGAGTAGCTCATGGTGGAAAAGGACTGCTTGCCCACAACGATTCCGTCGATGCGCCCGCGATTCAGCCGCCCCACTTCATCGCCCTGCACAGCAACCGTAATTCCGCTAGCTACCGCCAGCAGCATGTTATCCGAGAATGGATCGACCGAGTACTCAAGAGATCCGCTGCCACCGAAGAGGCCTCGGGAACTCAAGGCTATTAGACCCGGGTAGACCGAATAGCCCTTGATGTTGAGGACTTCGGCTTCTTCAGGTACAACGATGTCATAACCGATTGCCTCAATCTTCTCGTCATGACAGAGGATTCCAGCCCCCCGCAAGAAGGCGCCTGTCCCTGTGTAGACATCCCCACCCTCAAGGTAGACCCAGGTCTCTTTCTCCTCTTCGGATTCCTCCGCCTTGTCGTCATCGTCCAGGACCACAGCGGCCATGGTCTGAACAGGGAACGAGAACAGGAACAAGGACCAAAGAGCTCCGAAGCCCAGGATTTGCTTTTGTAACTTCTGCATCACAGTTCATCCTCGCCGTAGGCGATTCTGCCTCGGGCCATGACAGCCACAATCTTGGTGTTCGCTTCGAAAGGATCGCCAGAGAGCACGATCAGATTGGCTTCTTTTCCAGCTTCCAGGCTGCCCACTTGATCGGCCACGCCGAGTAGGTCAGCAGGCTCAAGAGTCATAGCCCTAAGGGCTACGTCACGATCCAGGCCAGCGCCAACCATCACTCCAACATCCCGAAACCAATCATCCATTGCCGAATCACGCCGAGGAACCAACACCAACTTTGCGCCGGCCCGTTGCAATTCTGCGGGCAGGTTGCGTTGTCGAAGGGTAGCCCGCTGCAGAGTGATCATGGGCTCCACAATGATGCGGGCCCCAGACTCAGCAATCTTGTCCTTGACGTGATAGATATCGCACTCACTGGAGAGGGGCAAGCGCAGGTCCCAATCCACCTCCTCTTCGCCCAAGGCATCTAAGAAGTGCAGGTAGTCAGCGGACTTGTTGATCGACGCCAAGAGGCTGATCTTATTGGCGCGTAGATCCAAGAAAGCTTGGCCCTTTGCGCTGGGAGGCAGGGGCTTGTATTCCCCGAGCTCGGCTAACTTTTCCTTCTTCTTGTCCTTGTCCTTTTCCTTTTCGATCTTTTCCTTGTCCTTGTCGTACTTTTCACGGTTCTTGGCCTCTTTCTCCAACCACTTGTCAGCTTCATTGAAACCGTCGCGCAAGTAACGCTTGCCGGTGGAGGTGTTACCCACGATTGCCTTGAGGTAGGCGGTTTCACGCATGACCAGTTCCGAGAGCAATTCCGAGGTCGAGCCGCCCGGCGAGGTACAAACCACCGTGGCCTGACCAGGAATCCCGCGCCCAGCCGGGTAGATGCCCGCAGTAGTGACACCAAAGCGCACCATGCCCGAGATGCTGGACCACCTGCTGAGACTCAGTTCATCCACAGCCTTCATGTTGGGGCGCAAATCGCTGTATCCCGAAGCCCTCATGCCATAGCGCGTGTAGCAGTTCACCAGACCAGGCACGACCCATTGATCTTCATCCAATTCAAGCACAGGAATACCACGTTCAATGGGCAGATCCTCGCCAACGATGACGATCTTGCCGTCTTCCAACAGCAGGACGGCATGTTCAAGTGTCTCGCCGGAACCTGTCATCAGGTGCCTGGCGCGTATCGCCAGCAAGTCTCCCGGGTGCGCCGCCATAGTAGGAGCAGCGGCCATCAGCAGCATCGTGAGCATCATAAGTCTTCCTACCCACTCGCAATACGAGCGGGTTCGGGGGGTCAAGGAAAGAGTCAAAGAGAGCATTACCAACGTCTCCGATTAGTGTGAGTGTCGTAAATACGGCGGCCCTTTTGATAGACGGCTTCCACGCTGGTGCGGGGATCTACCGGGTCACCTGTGATGATCAAGAAGTCGGCGTCAAGACCTTGGACGATACTGCCAATCTTGTTCTCCAGTCCACTGGTCACCGCCGGAATGCATGTCAAGCCGCGGATGCCGTCCGCATGAGAATCATCCATGCCATACCGCACTCCCATGGCAGCTTGCAGAGAGAGTTCCTCCTCGGGCACCACCGGCGCATCCGTGTTGAACCCGATGCGCTTGTGCCCCAGCTTCTGAAAACCCCAAGCGCTACCGTGAACCTGGCCATCCGTGTCATAGGTCGGAGGCCGAGGCCACATGACCTGACGGGGGCCCAGAATGGCCGCGACACCCTCTTCGATGGCCAGGGGTGTCGTCAGATAGCTATCAAATGAGCCATGATCGATGTACGTGGCAAAGCCGAACTCCCTCGCCAACATGATGATGGTGGTCAATACCAGACGATAGTACTGGGTGTGGGTTGAGATCTGCGTCTTGCGCGTTGCCAGATCCCGGAACACATCCAAGCGAATATCACGCTGAGGCTCGACGCCGCCATCACGTTCATAGGCCTGCCACTTGGCGGCATAAGCTTTGCCGCGCAGGAGATCCTGGCGCAAGTTCCAGGCCATCATGATACGCCCCATGCCGTAGCCCCAGCGCTTCGGGTTGTCTCCCTGGGCGATCTTGAGAGAGCCAGGGTTGCGAATTTCCATATCCTCGTACTTTTCCGCGCCAACTTTCAGAAGCACGCCCTGGCCTCCCATGTTGGAACCGGAACCAGGAATGAAGAGCACGGTGGACACGCCTCCCGCAACAGCCAACTTGAGGCGTGGATTGCCAGGAATCACCGCCGGTGTAATCCGCAATCCAGGATTGGTCTGGTAGACCGTATCGTTCAAGCCGAAGCTGCCAGCAATATGGGAGTGCAAGTCAATGAACCCAGGACAAACCCAATTGCTGCCCACGTCCATGATCTCATAGCCGTTTGGCGCCACCATTTTAGCTTGGGACCCCACCGCTTCAATGCGCCCATCACGAACCAAGATTATTGCGTTGTTGATCACCTGAGCACCCTCAAGGGGCACTACCAGGGCCTTGTGGGTCAGAATTGCAAGGCCAACGCCGCCCGGCTCTCCGGCAGGCGTCTGTGCACTCGCCGACAGCCCCATGCCCAAGAGCGCAAGAGTCAGCAATCGAATGTGCAGGGAACAGGACATGGGAGATCGGATCGTTTTACCAGCGGCGCTTTTGGTTCACGGCGTCGTAAACCACCTGGCCTTGCTGCAAGACAAGCTCAACTGAGTGCCGGGGGTCAGTAATGTCACCAGTGGTGATCAAGATATCGGCAAATTTACCGACCTCAAGGCTGCCAACCTGATCTCCAATACCGCCCGCCATGGCGGGGACAATGGTCAGGCCACGCAGGGTGCCCATTTGGGATTCGTCAAAGCCATAACGCACGGCCATGGAGGCTTGAAGCTGCAATTCTTCCTGGGGGATCACCGGAGAATCAGTGTTGAAACCAATCCGCGTAAATCCGCGCTCCTGATAGCCCGCGGCAACACCTTGGAGGCGCTCAGGGTTGGAGCCGCCAAATCGCCGGAAGCTGGCGCTCGGTACGTCAATGTTACGCGGACCGAGGCACGCAAAAATACCCCGCTTCTCTGCTTCCTCAGCCACTCGGTAGGAATCAAACGTGCCGTGGTCGATAAAGAACGGCAGTCCCAACTCATCGTGCACCAGGGTGATGGTCATCAGCACAACTTGATAAATCTGGGTGTGGGTCGATATGTGAATGTCGCGCTTACGCAGGTTGCGAAAGACCTCCCATTGGGGATCTTTGCGCGGCATGACACCGCCATCGCGTTCATAAGCCTCCCACTCCTGGGCATAGGCCACACCCTTCTTGAAGGTCAGGCGCGTGTTCCAGTTCATGAAGGTTCGACCCGGCCGGATCAGCCAACGCTCCGGGTTGCCCGCCTGAGCCAGCTTGAGCGAGCCCGGGTTCTTGATGATGGCTGCCTCGTAGGTGGAAAAACCGGTCCGCAGCAAAACACCTTGACCGCCCACATTGGTTCCCGACCCAGGGATATAGAGCACCGTAGTCACGCCGCCACCAAGCGCCTTGTCCAACTGAGGGTTGCCTGCAAACACATCCGCCGAAGCCCTAATACCCGGATTGGCAAGATAGACCATATCGTTCAGACCAAATCGCCCAGCGATATGGCAGTGCATCTCCACCAAACCAGGAGTGATCCACTGATCGCCCACATCCATCAGGGCGTAGCCCGGAGGAGGCAGCAGTTCACCGCGCTTGCCCACTGCCTCGATCTTTCCGTCGCGAATCATGATCACGCCGTTGTTGATCACATCGCGGCCCTGCCATTCGCAAAGCACAATCTTCTTGGAAAAAATCGCGAGACCTTTTCCCCCAACGGCACCAGGGTCCAATTCCCCTTCACTGGCAATGCGGAGGTTCGCGGCGGTTTGGCTATTGCCTTGCCCGGCCCCCATGTCACCGGCGAGAACCGGGAGCAACAAAATCGAAAAGCCCAGTGCGGTCAAAGTAAATTTCTTTGTTCTCATGATCCTAACGCCCTAACGGGACACCTCTTTGCCATAGACCCAAACCTTCAGAACTTGACTGGCCGGATGCAGAGGGGGCCCATCAAAAAGGACAAGATCCGCGTCACGGCCCGCTTTCAGCAACCCAACCCTATGGGAGACTCCCAACATTTCGGCCGGGTATCCGGTCAGGGCCCGTACGGCTGCTGTGGGAGAGAGCCCTCTACCCACCTCAAGTGAAACATCGTTCAACAGGTCTGCCGCCTCAGCTTCAGCACGCGTACGCATCATGAAAGGAATACCTGCGGGCGGCGGCGTACTCGAAACTCTTCCTAGCAGTACGCCGGAGATCAGGCTAGCGTGACTGGAACTCGGACGCGCACTGCCAGCCAGCACCGGACGAATACCATGCCGCTTGAACACCGAGAGACATTCGTTGAGTTGTTCAGAGTTGTTGATGCTGACCATCAACGTACTCTTGCCTAGCATAGCCTGACGGATAGGCTCCAATCCTGGGTTGATGCCTGGCGACTTGGGAGCGCCCTTGAGAGGTTTTGACTCGGCCACCTTACGGCGCTCGGGCATCGAGGCCATTGGGTAGTCGGTACCAGTACGAGGCCACGTCACATCCTGAGGCTCAGCTTCACCGATTGTGTACTGCCCCTCAAAGCGCGGTTGGTCCACATCGTTTTCTTCGAACTCCTGGGTCAAGGTCAGGCTGACCGAATCGGGCCCGGACTGGCCGTTCAGACTGACCTCATGCTCATCTCTTGTACCGCTAACAGTGATTAGATCAGAAACGCCATCCAGGCGCAGATAACCCTCGAGCGCTCCTTCCTTTTCGATCAAACGCAGACGCGTGTTACCGGACTCCCAGGTCCCAGTGCAGCCGATTGCATCGGGCTTATCCTTAGGCTTCTTCTTCTTCTTCTTTTCGTCGTCTTCGTCCTCTTCAGCGCCGTCGTCTTCATCCTCGTCATCATCTCCATCATCTCCATCATCAGGCTCGGGGGCAGGAGGGGTCCACGCGGCCAACTTGGCCTCATACTCCTCCCACTTCTTCTTGTAGGTCGCGGCCTTGCCAAGAATGTCGCGGACAGCCGCTCCAGCCATAGACGGTATCGAATGGTCCCAAACCAGCCACATGCCCGCAGGGTTACTCAAGATCATTGAGCTGGGAATGCTGCCAACCGGCTTGTAGGTCATGAATGTCGATCCGTGAGATGCACTCTTAGGAGCCATGTTGACCGTAGTAACACCAGAGGCCGCGACATCGCGATCCTCATTGCTGCCAGGTTCAACTATGCGTGAAAGGTCAAAGTTCGGATTGAAGCTCTTGCTCGAACCCTCCAATCCCAAATGACCCCAAGCATCGATTGCACCTGGCATAGCTGCCACACCGCGCACAACCTTCGCGGCGCGGGGCCGAGCCACATGACGTCCTACTTCAACGATACGGCCCGCTTGCATCAACACTTCGCCGGGAGTGAGCACGGTTCCGTCACCTAGATGCAATTCATCCACTGCAATCACAGTGGCAGAGAAACTCGAGGTCTCCCAAGCCAACTCTCCATCAACCCATGTAGCCAGCACACGGGTTTCATGATTCAAGGGAGCTCCATTGAGAATCACAAAGTCCGCATCCTTACCAACTGCCAGGCTGCCCACTCGATCTTCCACGCCGAGGATCTCAGCGGCGTTCAAAGTGATAGCCCGCAGAGCATTCTCAGGAGACATGCCTCCGCGCCGTGCAAGGTTTGCACGCATTAGCAGCTCTCGGATGGATATACCTCGGGGAGTCGCAACGGCCACGCGAACACCGGCTTCCGCCAGTTGCGAAGCAGAGAGCAAATCTTTGGCCAACGCTTTGCCCTCACTGCTCTGAGGAGAAGCGCTGGAAGTAAAGAACGCACCACCCGAAATGAATATCATGGGGGCCCTTGAAGACTGCCCCTGACCCGGTTTGAAAATTACCGAGACCCCTGCCGCGGACAACTCATCCGCGAGGCCTGCGAACCCGGCGCTGCCCTCAAGCACCAAGGACTGTTGAACTCCCCCAAAGAACTCCAACAGGGCAATGGTCTGTCGCGGATCGTCAACTGCCATTCGCCAACGCAGGCCATCGGAGATCGCCTGAGCCAGAGCTGGCCCCGCAGCGGCGCCCCACTCGCTGGCCTGAGCCTGGTTTCCCTGTGCAAAGTCAAACAACTCCTGGAGACCGACAATCGCACCCATTGTCGAGTGCGGCAGTTGAGGCTGAGCAACGCCCAGGCCCACATCCACCGTGGCGGGCAAAGGCGGTTCCCAATAAGCGGCCGTGTTACGCGCGCTGGTCGAGATGCTGCCCTGAATCGAAGCCGCCTTCAACAGCAGGTAATCCTCGGGACTGTCGCCCTTTACCTTCACGACGGCTCCTTGACCCGCAATCAAGCGGTCGACACCGGGGTTCAGATAGCAGGTAGTCACACCGCCCGAAAGAGCAGTTGTGTAGCGCGAGTAAGGGTCAAAGTTGTCAATGGCCCGCAGCATTGGAGCAGCGCTGCGATCAGCAGATCCTCCAGCCCCGTAGGGGCTATCGGCGGCAACAAAACCAGGAACGATGGTCGCGTCAGGACCATAGTCCACCTCACGAACACCAAGCGGCGTCTCAAGGTCAGGCCCGATTGCAACGATCTTACCGTCTTCTACCAGGATGGCGGAGTCGTGCAGCACCTTGTCGTTTTGCACAAGGTGAATGGTCCCAGCTCGCAGAACCACAGCATCGCCGCCCGGGGCAGCCAAGAGCAAGAGTGTGAAGATATTCAGCATGGTGATTTTACTTGGGGGGTCACTTGTCGCCGTCTTCGCGTTCCTCTTCGTGAACATCTTCCACCACGGGTTCATCCGCAGCGGTGCCTTCCGGCTCCACCCCTTCCATCAGGTGCTGAAGCCGAGTGTCGGTTGTGCGGTCGTAGACCATCTTGCCCTCGATGAAGACATAGCGCACCTGGCTCTGCAAGCTGAGGGGATCTCCGCTGAACAAGACCAAATTGCCATGCTTGCCCTTCTCTATGGTGCCCACGTCATTCCCGAGGCCAATCACTTCGGCAGGACCAGAAGTGATCGCCGCCAGCGCGATTTCACGATCAACTCCCAAGCCCACGCAACGGGCGGCTTGAAACCAAAGGGATTGGGTGGTGCTATTGAGCGATGCCAGAGCAAAAGGAATCTCCTTCTCGGTGAAATGCGTAGGCAACAAGGTCACCGTATCCTCATCAGCAAAGGGCGCGCGCTCGGTGTGCTCAAGAGTTGAAGGCAGAATCACTCCTCGCACACCAGCCGCTTTGATTTCATCGGACACCTTCCAGCAAGTGGGTCCGATCAACATCACGGTCTGGCTGAGGAATCCGTTCTCCCTAGCAATCTCAAGGCCGTGCAAGACATCCATAGGTGTGCTGCAAACCAGGTAGACCGAGATTCGACCCTCAACAATATCCAAGAGAGGCAACAGCTTGGAGTCGATCGAGGCGCGCGGCACAGCCTCAAGACCCTCCACGACCCAACCGCTCCCGGTCATGGCGCGGCCCTTTCCCTCTTCGGCTTCAAAGTCTCGGCCTTGGGCCAGAGCCTCACGCCGCGCGAGATCTTTACCCACCTCGGAATCTTGGACCATGCCCTCAAGCGTGCGGCGCAAGCCTGCAAATGCTTCGCGCAGGATCATCAACTGCACGGCCCGAGACTTGCCTCGTTTGGGAGTAATGGCAATCTTGATACCAGACTGAGGGCGGACCATCATGGCGGCCACGGTCATGCCACTGGGCTTGACGATCATGCCACGCCCAGCTATGACCGTCGAATTGCCCTGTTGTACATTCAAGGTGGTGATGCCTGCCCGAAGCACCTCTTCAAAGAAGAAGTTCACCGGGTCGACAGAGTCCACCACGTCAAGGAAAGGCGCCACATCGATGGACTCGTTAGTGCGATCCATTCCACCTGAAGTACAGGCTTCGACCTGACCAGGAAAAGCCACCAGGTCCGGGGCCTCAAAGACCTCCGCATCCCATGGAATCTGGACTTCTGAAGCCTCGCCAACTGTCGTAATGCGGCCGTCTTCGATCAGAACTATACCGTTCTCGATCGGATCACCCGCCATGGTGATGATCTTGCCGACCTTTATCGCGTAGCTATCCCCGCCAAAGGCGATGGCGGTGAGCGCAAGGGCTGAGGCGAGACGTGTGAGAGATGAAATCTTCATTTGTACAGAGGGGGGTGTGTGCTAAATGCGTGAGTTTGTTGAGGCAGGATCAGCGCGGGGCCAAGACGACCTCGCCGGAAGCCACCACGCCAACGATGTTGCTGGTAGCAGAGAAGGGAGCTCCATTCCAGAGCACAAGATCAGCGTCCATGCCTGCCTTGACAGATCCAACTCGCTCTTCAACGCCGAGCAAGCTGGCGGGATTCGTGGTGACGCAGGCGAGGGCCTCGTCAAAGGTCAGGCCGCCGCGTATGGCATAACCCGCCTGAGTGGAGAGCCTTCCATTCAATCCGGTCTCTCCATGGGCTGAGAGCGCAACCAGTACTCCCAAGTCGATCAGCTTGCGTCCCGTGTCCCAGGGCATGAATGCCTGCTCTCCAAGACGCCCGGTGGCAGGAAACGGAGGAAGCACCACGGGTGTTCCCGTGCGAACCAGGAAATCAGGCTCCTTCCAAGCCTCGGCGCCTGCATCAATTACAAGGTCCAGATCGCCATAGCCCTCGGCCTGCATCTCCTCGTCCAGGTAAATTGCCGTACGGATGTCAGCAGTGGTCCAGGCTTGAATGAAGATGCGTACATCGCCCGCGAGACAAGCTCGCAAGACATCAGCGCCTTCGAAGTCCATTTCGGGATAACGCTCAACCTGAGCGGCATCAAAGAAAGCCTTGCGCCACTCCCACTCCACTCCCATGCGAGTGGTTGGTCTTCGCGCGAAATAGTCCCTGGGACTACCAAAGGCAGGTGAGTTGCCTTGGCTCGGTATATCCCCTATCGCGCCGCGCAATATCGGGGTGCCGCTAACCACGCGAGAATCCACCCGCTTGGCACCACTGGTCTTGACCACGACGGTGAAACCCCCGATCACATTGTAGTCCGGGGGAGCAATCAAGGCCGTTGTCACACCACTCCGCGCAAGCCTGTCCCAGGCAGGGTTGAATAGGTCCAGGGCATCCGTAACGGACAGATTGACAATGACCTCCTGCGACTGCTCCACAGCGCCGTTGGAGGGAATAGTGCGGGCGCTCGCATCCACCATGCCGGCCATGACCGAATGCACACTAATTGCACCAACAGGAGCACTACGCCCCGGCAAGACCGCAGCGATCTTGCCATCGCTGATTTGAATCAGCGCATTGCGCACGAGCTCACCGGGCGCAAGATGCAAGTATTCTGCGTGCACCACGAGATCCTTGCCCTTCGAAACATCCGCCGTCGTCGACGAAAGAGCCAGGAGCATGGATGAAATCAGGAAAACAGGGGTAATCATTGGTCGTCGTCTCCGTGAACTTGCTTGCCTTCAATCCAAACGCGCTCCACCCGACTGGCCAGATCAAGAGGATCCCCAGACCAAAGCACCAGATCGGCATCATGGCCCACAGTCAGGGAACCCACTGGAGCATTGGCGATTTCGCCAGCTCCCGAGGTCAAGGCCTTCCAGGCCGCGTCACGGTCAAGCCCCGCTTGAATACAACGCACTGCGGAGAGGCGTAAGGAATGAGGTGAACGGCTGGCTGCTCCAAGGGAAAATGACAGGGGGATCTTCTTCTTGCCCAGGGCTACCGCCGAAGCCGCAACACGTGGATCCGCGGCAGTAGCGATAGGAGGCAAGATCACCCCCAAACCGGCAGCGTGGATTTCGTCAGCCAGATCACCAGCCCGCGCAACCCCCGAGAGAGCACCTGTCAGGCCATGGCGCTGGGCAAAAGCGACGGCCCGGAGAGCCTCGGAACGGGTTTTCGCTGCGAGCAGAACCCCGAGACCCTTACTAACCAACGCGAACCCGCCCACGGGAGCCGCCATCCTCTCTTCCAACATGGAGATCGCACCAGGATAGCTCGCCGGTGCAACCCCTCGTTTGAAGGCGGCGGTGGAGAAACACACATGCAAGTGTGCCCGGCGTTGAACCACTGCGCCCGCAGGCTTGATCACCGCCGTACGTCCGCCCACCAACGCGCCAGGTTTGGGAGTCAAGAGCACCGCAGTTACGCCGGCTTCAAGAAAAGCCTGCCACCCCTTGGCCGTCTTGTCATAGCCAAACGCCAGATCAGCGCCATCCATGACTTGCCGCGTGCTGTCGAGTTCCTCGCCCTTCAGACCAGTCTGATCGCCCATGGCAACCAATCCAGCAGACAGATGGCCCTCCAGCTCAATCAGGTGTCCATCGTCGGGTAGCTCAAGGCCCTCGCCAACAGCTGCGACCTTGCCATCGCGAATCAGGATACGCCCGTTTTCAATGGGCCCCTCAGGTCCATGGACAACATCCGCCTGAAGTACAAGCGAGCCGCCATCAACAGAAACGGCACACAACGCCCCAAGAATTGGAGCAACAAGAATGTTCATCACTGTCCACCTTCCGCGTCAAAAGCAATCTTGCCCCCGGCAATCACTTGCCGGATGCTGGTATTTGAAGAAAGCGGGTCGCCGTCCAATAGCAAGAGGTCTGCTCGGTAACCCGCTCGTACCTTGCCCAAAGAACTGCCCATGTCCAAGACCCGGGCAGCTTCGGTAGTCAGGGCCGCTAGGGCCTTTTCCGGTTCCAGACCGTGTCCAACCGCAAGTGCCGCCAAGAGCGGCAAGTCACGGGTCCCAGCAGTTCCACCACTGCCAAGCAAGACGCGCACGTCCTTCTCTGCGAGCGCTCCCGCCAGGGATAGATCGTGTCCCCTCATGCTGGCAGACCTGTCAGCCCCCAGGGGCGCAGGCCAGACAATCACCGGGATCGAACGCCTGGTGAGAGTCGTCGCCAGGGGGAGCACCTCGGTACCGCCTGCTATCACCAAGCGCAAGCGATCGAAGTCCTTGGTACCGTCCAAGAGAGCGCGCAGTTCAAGGTAGCGGTGAACTTCCACCACCAAAGGAAGAGTGCCCCCCGCGACCCTGGCCCAGACCTGCTTCTCGGCGTCGTAACGCGGCTTGCGAGGTGGACGGTCTTCCTTGTAGCGCTTCTCCTTGAACTCCTTGCCGTCTTCCTCAGCTTCCTTGATCTCTTTTTCCCGAGCCTTCTTGGCCTTCTTGAAATCCTTCTCAAGCTTGGCCTCGGACTTGATGATCTCGGCGCGCCACTTCTCAAGTTCATGGACATACTCGACCTGTTCTATGCGGTAGTTCTCGCCCCCCTTGATGTACTTGATCAAACGCTCTACATGCCCAATGCGATCAAACGCATCGCCGGAGTTCCCGACCGTGGCACCGATAAATGCATCCTTCAAGAGGATGTCGATCCCGCCATCTGGCCTGCCAGAGGTATGAACAAGAGCCCCCAACCCCTTGACCGACGCCTTGCCGCCCAGCGCAACCCCAACTCCGGTGATGCCAGATTTCAGGGCAGCCTCCAAATGAACCTCGTTTCCATAGGGATTCAACCCATCTATGGCTCTCGTTAGAATGTTGGTATCTGCTCGCGAAGCGAACTCCGAGTCCAAGCCAAGGGTCGACCAGGGGTCAATGAAGCCGGCACAGACCACCTTGCTCTCGAAGACCTTGGCCCCCTCCGGGGCCTCCAAGTCCTTCCCTACTGCGAGCACCTTTCCCCCCTGAACCAAGACCTGAGCATCGCTGATTTCCTTGCCCGGTCTGATGATCACGCGCTCGGCCTTGATCAAGATAGCCGGATCCACCGGCGGCGCCTCTTGTTCCTGCGCGCCCAAGGCTGGAACCAGAGCAAACAGCGCTAGTGCAGGCAGCGCTGTCAAAGTCCCTTGCTGAAAGGGTTGGTTGTCAGTTTCCATTTGTGTTCTGGGGCCGTCTGATCTACCCCGATGCGATGAGCGGAGAACACACTTGCGCCCCACCCCACGCGGGGCATTGGAAACCGGGCACTAGCCCGGTAGCCCCATTCCACGGACCTGGGGCCTCCGAGAAAAGGACGCAGTTCGTAAACTACTGGAGACCTCCATCTTACACCGTTATTACAAAGCCCCAGCGGCTGTGCAAATGCGTCCAACCCCCCTCCAGGTGTCTCGAGACGGTCCATCTTGACCAAGAAAACCCGCGAATCTCGTTCGCTCAGGCACCCTCCTTGGCTCTCTGTCTTGGAATGCCGTTCTCCGATCCTCGTACATCCCCACTCCTGCTTCAACGCTCCTGGTGGCAGGAACGCCTGCAAGAACTCCCTCTGAAACCCGAGGCGCCTCTTGTTACCCCAAGGCCCGACCTCTCCACTCCTGAACGCACCGTCGTCGAGTTCCACATGCGAGCCCACGACGGTGCTCGACTTTGGGGTCTTCATGCCCGCCCGATTGCACCCAAGGGTCCGGTAGCAACCCAGATTCGCAGCTGCGGCGCAGCGGACCTGCCAGAAATCGACGCATCCGTCCTTGAGCATGGAGAAGCCGAGTTCATCATGCAGGAGCCCGCCGGTCGACGATTGGCCGACCGGGTACTTGATGTTGTCAACCTCTATCAAGTGGCCAAGTCCACGCCAGGACTAGATCGCGCTCAGATTTCTCTGGTCCAGGGTCCAGCCGAACAACTGCCCGATGAGTTTGTCATCGTTCGTCAGCTCTCGGATTGGGATATGTGCTAGCAGCCTGCTGAACAACACCCCCATCAATCACGGAAAGCGGAGGGGCTTTCCGTGATACATGAGAGAGTCTAGTGCACGCTCAAGCCATCCACATCCTCAGAAGCATCAATCCCGATTAGACTCAGCCGCAGTTCAACCGTCAGGGTACCGGAGGTTGACGCGCCTAGAGACCCGCTGAAGCGCACAAGATCTTCATCAGATCCAGACACGGAGCCACTGGCGAAGTTACCCACGGTGGAGAACCAAAGGTCTCCGGCCGCATCAAAGCTGACCGCGCTCAAGTCCTCGCCGCCGCTGTTGCTGAGTGACATGTCCGATCCATCGAAGAGCATGGACCAGGAACCAGTAGTGTCGACACCGAGAGTGGTCGGAGTGAAGAGCAAGACATCCTCGTCCCGCACGGTCCCGATGCCCACTTGAGTCGAACCACGGAAGGAGAGTGCCAGGCTACCATCAGCAAACTCGTGCACCCCGTCAATGTCCTCCCGAGATCTGTCAAGGTCCACATCTGAACCATCAAACAAGAAGCTGAAGGAGCCGGCCGTAGTTGACCCGGTCGAGGTAGGCGTGAACACCACCAGGTCCTTGTCGGTTATCGAGGGTCCGTTGGGACCACCTGTCAAATCGGGCACGGAATTGACCGAGGCCTGGAACGACATGATGATCTCTCCATTATCCCGCACATGGAACGCATCGATGTCCGTGGAACCAATACCCACTTGGGAGCCATCAAAGTAGAGGGCCCATGTATCCGTGGACGGATCATAAGAGACCACATCTTCATCCCGGACCGTGCCAAGACCTGGGACGGTAGTATTCGACAAGAATGATATGTAGTGCAGCGGACCACCGCCGGGGGGATCGGTAACCGTGACGTAATCCACCTCGGTAGCGGTGTCGACACCGCCTGGTCCAGTTACGGTCAGACTCACAGTGTAGATCCCGGCACTGGTATAAATGTGGCTCGGGTTCTGGATCGTTGAAGTCCCACCATCGCCGAAGGCCCAGGCGTAGCTCGAAACAACGCCGGTCGAGGCGTCACTGAAGGCAACCGTCAGGGGCGAAGTACCACTGGTTGGTGTGCCGCTGAACCCTGCAACTGGGGCGGGCTCGGTGACATCGATGTAGTTCGTGCGTGTCAGGGTGTCTGAGCCGCCTGGCCCGGTCACCGTCAAGCTGACCGAGTAGGTTCCAGCAACCGAGTACACATGACTCGGATTCTGAAGCGTCGAAGTCGCGCCATCACCGAAGGCCCAGGCGTAGCTGGTGACCACGCCGGTTGAGCTGTCAGAGAACGCCACAGTGAGCGGTGACGTGCCACTGGTGGGCGTACCGCTGAAGTTGGCAACTGGCGCAGGCTCGGTGACATCAATGTAGTTCGTACGCGTCAGAGTGTCCGAGCCGCCGGGCCCGGTAACCGTCAAACTGACCGAGTAGGTTCCGACTGCCCCATACACATGACTCGGGTTCTGGAGCGTCGAGGTCGCGCCATCACCGAAGGCCCAGGCGTAGCTGGTGACCACACCGGTCGAGGCATCGCTGAACGCAACCGTCAAGGGCGAAGTACCACTGGTGGGTGTACCACTAAACCCAGCCACGGGCGCGGGCTCAGTCACGACAATGTAGTTCGTGCGCGTCAGGGTGTCCAAACCGCCTGGCCCAGTCACAGTCAAGCTCACGCTATATGTTCCGGCTGCGGAGTACAGATGACTCGGGTCTTGAAGCGTCGAAGTCGCGCCATCGCCAAAGTCCCAACCCCACGTGGTAATGGTCCCCACCGATGCATCAGTAAAGGCCACATTCAAGGGTGCGGTACCACTGGTAGGCACACCACTGAAGTCCGCCACCGGAGCTGGCGCTCCAACAGAGATGTAATCAATCCGGGTACGGGTATCCGATCCACCTGGTCCAGTAACGGTCAAGCTGACTGAGTAGATGCCAACAACCGAGTACACATGACTCGGGTTCTGGAGCGCCGAGGTCGCGCCATCACCGAAAGTCCAGGCGTAGGCGGATACTGCGCCAGTAGAAGCATCAGAGAAGGTTACATCCAACGGCACAGTACCGCTCGTCGGCGTCCCGCTGAACTCCGCAACTGGTGCGGGCTCGGTGACATCGATGTAGTTCGTGCGTGTCAGAGTGTCCGAGCCACCAGGCCCGGTCACCGTCAAGCTGACCGAGTAGGTTCCAACTGCTGCATACACATGACCCGGGTTCTGGAGCGTTGAGGTTGCACCATCGCCGAAGGCCCAGGCATAACTGGAGACCACGCCGGTTGAACTATCAGCGAAAGCCACGGTAAGCGGTGAAGTACCGCTGGTTGGTGTACCACTGAACCCCGCCACGGGTGCGGGCTCAGCCACATCAATGTAGTTCGTGCGTGTCAGGGTGTCCAAGCCGCCAGGCCCGGTCACCGTCAGACTGACCGAATAGGTGCCAGCAACCGAGTACACATGGCTCGGGTTCTGGAGCGCTGAAGTTCCACCATCGCCGAAGGTCCAGGCGTAGCTGGAGACCGCGCCCGTCGAGGCATCACTGAACGCAACCGTCAATGGAGAAGTACCGCTGGTCGGTGTGCCGCTGAACCCCGCAACTGGCGCGGGCTCGGTGACATCAATGTAGTTCGTGCGTGTCAGAGTGTCCGAGCCACCAGGCCCGGTCACCATCAAGCTGACCGAGTAGGTTCCAACTGCTGCATACACATGACCCGGGTTCTGGAGCGTTGAGGTCCCGCCATCGCCGAAGGCCCAGGCATAACTGGAGACCGCGCCGGTCGAGCTGTCCGAGAACGCCACAGTGAGCGGTGAAGTACCACTGGTCGGTGTCCCGCTGAACCCTGCAACTGGTGCGGGCTCGGTGACATCGATGTAGTTCGTGCGTGTCAGAGTGTCCGAGCCGCCCGGACCGGTCACCGTGAGGCTGACCGAGTAGGTGCCAACTGCTGAATACACATGGCTCGGGTTCTGGAGCGTTGAAGTCCCACCATCGCCGAAGGCCCAGGC